>PJUF01000035.1_pt1 | contig 207621 bp, 182 predicted proteins | sample 1512191 | NCBI WGS metagenome assembly PJUF01 (sample SAMN08177673, study PRJNA422409) | Feces metagenome, whole genome shotgun sequencing project. | isolation source: Chicken feces (3) enriched on wood chips | host: Gallus gallus | place: USA: Madison | collected 2015-01-15
GCCACCCGACTTCGCCAGAGTGATCGTGATCGCTGCCGTCAGAGTCGTCTTGCCATGGTCAACGTGACCAATGGTGCCGATGTTACAGTGAGGCTTCGAGCGGTTGAATTTTTCCTTGGCCATTTTTCATCTCCGCCGTAGCGGACCTTCATTCGGTAGGGGGTTGTTACAATGTTGGAGCGGCCCGTAGCATACAAAATGCCACGGGCCAATATCTGATTTAGGCGTACTTCTTGATCACTTCGTCGGCGACGTGCTGCGGCACGGGCTCGTAGTGATCATAGACCATCGAGAACTGGGCGCGGCCTTGCGACATACCGCGCAGGGTGTTCACGTAGCCGAACATGTTGGCCAGAGGCACGAAGGCGTCAACGACGATGGCGTTACCGCGCATGTCCTGGCCCTGGATCATGCCGCGACGACCATTGAGATCGCCGATGACCGAACCGAGGTATTCTTCCGGAGTCACGACTTCAACCTTCATGATCGGCTCGAGCAGCTTGGGGCCGCCCTTTTCGCGCAGTTCCTTGAAGGCGGCGCGAGCGGCGATTTCGAAGGCGAGGACCGAGGAGTCGACGTCGTGGAACTTGCCGTCCGTCAGGGTTGCCTTCAGGTCGATCAGCGGGAAACCGGCCAGCAGACCGTTTTCCTTGGCGGATTCGAGGCCCTTTTCAACGCCCGGGATGTATTCCTTCGGAACCGCACCACCAACGATGGCGGATTCGAAGACGAAGCCCGAACCGGGTTCACCAGGTTCGAAGGTCAGCATGACGCGGGCGAACTGGCCCGTACCACCGGTTTGCTTCTTGTGGGTGTAGTCGATCTCGGCCTTGCGGGTGATCGATTCACGGTAGGCAACCTGCGGGGCGCCGATATTGGCCTCCACCTTATAGGTGCGCTTCAGGATGTCGATCTTGATGTCGAGGTGCAGTTCGCCCATGCCCTTCAGGATCGTCTGGCCCGACTCGAAGTCGGTCGAAACGGTGAAGGACGGATCTTCGGCGGCCAGCTTGGCCAGGGCAACGCCCAGCTTTTCCTGGTCGGCCTTCGACTTGGGTTCGACAGCGATTTCGATAACAGGCGCCGGGAATTCCATACGCTCCAGAATGACCGGGGACTTCAGCGGATCACAGAGGGTGTCACCCGTGCGGGTGTCCTTCAGGCCGGCCAGGGCGACGATGTCGCCGGCATAGGCTTCCTTGATGTCTTCGCGGTTGTTGGAGTGCATAAGCAGCATACGGCCGACACGCTCTTTCTTGTCGCGCGTCGAGTTCAGCAGGCCCATGCCGGTTTCCATCTTGCCCGAGTACAGGCGGCAGAAGGTCAGCGAGCCAACGAAGGGGTCGTCCATGATCTTGAACGCCAGGACCGACAGAGGTTCATCATCCGAAGCCTTGCGGGTGATTTCTTCTTCGGTCTTGTAGTCGATGCCCTTGGTCGGCGGAATATCGACCGGCGACGGCAGATAGTCGACAACAGCGTCAAGCAGGGTCTGGACGCCCTTGTTCTTGAAGGCCGAGCCGCAGAGGATCGGATAGAAGGCGCCGGTGAGGACCGCCTTGCGGATGCACTTCTTGATGACGTCGATAGAAGGCTCGTTGCCTTCCAGATAGGCTTCCATCGCCTCGTCGTCGAGTTCGACGGCGTTGTCGATCAGGTACTGACGGGCTTCATTGGCCTTTTCGACCAGATCGGCGGGGATCGGCACGTCCTTGTAGGAAGCCCCCAGGCCATCGTTGTCCCAGACCACGCCGGTCATGCGAACGATGTCGACCAGACCGGTCAGGTTCGATTCCGAACCGATCGGGAACTGGATCGGCACAGCCTTGGCGCCGAGACGGTCGCGGATCGACTGAACCGAAGCGTCGAAGTCGGCGCCGATCTTATCCATCTTGTTGACGTACACGATGCGCGGCACCTTGTACTTGTCGGCCTGGCGCCAGACGGTTTCGGTCTGCGGCTCAACACCGGCGTTACCGTCAAGAACCGTGACGGCGCCGTCGAGCACGCGCAGCGAACGCTCGACTTCGATGGTGAAGTCAACGTGTCCCGGCGTGTCGATGATGTTCAGGCGCTTGCCTTCCCAGAACGCGGTGGTCGCGGCGGACGTGATGGTGATACCACGCTCCTGCTCCTGCTCCATCCAGTCCATGGTAGCCGCACCATCGTGCACTTCGCCGATCTTGTGGCTCTTGCCGGTGTAATACAAAATGCGTTCTGTGGTCGTCGTCTTGCCGGCATCGATGTGGGCCATGATGCCGAAGTTACGATAGTCTTCAATCTTATGACTGCGGGGCATTGGGGAGCCTCAAAAACTTTCGGATATACGAATAAAGATGTTCTGATTTGCAAGCAGCGCGGGCGGTTTAAACCAAACCGCCCGCGCCGAAAAGCAATATTTTTGCGACAGCTAAGCGCTGCGCTTTTCGCTTACCAGCGGTAATGCGAGAAGGCGCGGTTGGCTTCGGCCATCTTGTGCGTGTCTTCACGCTTCTTGACGGCGGTGCCGCGGTTGTTGGCGGCGTCGAGCAGCTCGGCGGCCAGCTTTTCCGTCATGGTGTTTTCGCCACGCTTGCGAGCGGCGTTGACGAGCCAGCGGATCGCCAGGGCGCGGCGACGGTCCGGACGGACTTCGACAGGCACCTGGTAGGTCGCACCACCGACGCGGCGCGAACGCACTTCGATCGAAGGGGCAACATTGTCGAGAGCCGCGTGGAAGGTCTCGACGGCGGTCGCGTCCTTCTTCTTGGCTTCCAGGATATCGAAGGCGCCATAGATGATGTTTTCAGCAACAGCCTTTTTGCCTTCGTACATGACGTAGTTCATGAACTTGGTGACAACCAGATCACCGAACTTGGGATCGGGCAGAACTTCGCGCTTCTCGGCGCGGTGACGACGTGACATGTGGGCTTTTCCTTACTTAGGACGCTTCGCGCCGTAGTGCGAACGGCGTTGCTTACGGTTCTTGACGCCTTGCGTGTCGAGCACGCCGCGCAGGATGTGGTAACGGACGCCGGGCAAATCCTTGACGCGGCCGCCGCGGATCAGAACAACGGAGTGTTCCTGCAGGTTGTGGCCTTCACCGGGGATGTAGCACACGGCTTCGATGCCTGAAGTCAGACGGACCTTGGCGACCTTACGAAGCGCGGAGTTCGGCTTCTTCGGGGTCGTCGTATAGACGCGGGTGCAAACGCCGCGGCGCTGCGGGCAGCCCTTCAGGGCCGGAACCTTGTTGCGAACCGGCTTGGGATTGCGCGGCTTGCGGATCAACTGGTTAATTGTGGGCATCGGACTCGATGACTTTCTTCTTTATGACCTGTGCCGTTTGGCCGGAGCGATCATAGGTTTTCAGGAGCTTTTCCAAAGAACGTAAAATGGAGAAGCGGCTTTATTCCGGAGGCCGGATGACAGATAAACACAAAAGCCGCAACCTGCGCTTTGGAGGTTACGGCGGGGACACAGCCCCTGCATATATTTGGCATCAAGACGCGCTTTTAACGACGCACCTCAAAAATGATCCGCGGGCTATAGAGGAAGGACGCATCCAGGTCAAGCCCCTTAAGGTAAGTTCCGCCCGTTCGCTTTCTGACCATTTCCCGCCAGCCTAAGCTCCACATTTCCTCTTTATAATATTTACCGGATAAGAATATCTGTTCCATGTCCAGCCACTTGCCATGCGTCTTATTGAAGCCTTACGTCACTACACTCGCGAACAGCACGAAGCCCTTCATATGCATCCGTTGCTGAATGGCCTGTCCAATGCCCCCCTGACCGGGGCGGATTTTCACTATATCCTGCTCGCTTTCGAAGCCTATTACAGCCATGCCGAAGCCGCTTGTTTTGCTGGCTGGCCGGAAGACATACCCAATGCGCCCGTCCTGACCTGGCTCGACAGCGACCTGGCACAGCATGGGTTGAAAAGCCAGGTCGACCGTATTGTTTTCGCCCACCCGCCGATCGACACCCGGTCTAAACTGGCCGGCTATCTCTACACCAAGCAAGGCTCCACGCTTGGTGGCCACGTCATAAGCAAGCATCTGGAGCGGGAACTCGGGCTTATTCCCCGTCTCGACCAATGGTTCTTCGCGGGCTACGGGCATGATAACGGCCTTCACTGGAAAACCTTTACCAGCCATCTCGATGATCTTGGTGACGCCCTTAATCCCGAAGAGGTTCTGGCCAGTGCCCGGCGATCCTTCGAGACCATTGCCTGGTTTTGCGACGTCTTCCATGACATGAAACAAACCGCTCCCTTCCTGAAGACCAATACCCGCCATGAAGCTTGACCCCCGCACCGAACTCAGTGAAGCCGAACTGGAAGAGGCACTGAAAGAGTGTGCCCGCGAACCGATCCATATCCCCGGATCGATCCAGCCCTACGGCATGCTGTTTGTTCTCGAAGGTGACGACCATCGCGTCATCCAGGTGTCGGACAATGTCGGCCGCTGGCTGCCGCAACTGAGCGTCGAGACAGTCCTGCACAAGACTCTCGGCGACATCATCGGTCAGGAACAGGCCGAGCAGATCCGCCATATCGTCGTCGAACGCAGTCTGATGCCGATCCAGTCGACCATCATCAAGATCGACGACATGTGGTTCGATGCCGTGGCGCACAAGGTGGACGACAATATCGTGGTCGAACTGGAAATCGTCGACGACAAGAAGTCGCTGGTGCGCGACTTCTTCTATGACGAACTGCGCGACTTCGCCGTTGGCTTGCGCAACGCCACCACCCTGCCCGATCTCTATGATTTCGTGACCCAGAAGATTCGCCAGATCACCGGCTTCGATCGCGTCAAGCTCTACAAGTTCGACGAAAACTGGAACGGTGAAGTCGTTGGCGAAAACAAGGCTGAATATATGCCAAGCTACCGGGGGCTGCATTTCCCGGCCTCGGATATTCCGGAACAGGCCCGCAAGCTCTACATGACCAACTATATCCGCCAGATCGCGGATGTCACCTATGCGCCGGTGCCCATCATTCCGCCGGTCCATCCCGATACCGACAAACCGCTGGATATGTCCTTAAGCGTTCTGCGCAGCGTCTCGCCGATCCATGTGCAATACCTGGCCAATATGGGCGTGGCAGCTTCGATGTCGGTCTCGATCATCCAGGATGGCAAGTTGTGGGGACTGGTCGCCTGCCATCATAATGTCGGCTATCATGTCCCTTACCGCGTGCGCATGGTTTCGGAGATCATGGGGCATATATTCTCGGCGCAGCTGTCTTCCCTGGAAGGCCTGCGCGACCGCCACGAACAGGAAAAGCGCAACCTGATCGTCGAGCGCCTGACCGCCGGCCTGAAGACCGATTTCAATCTCGAAGAACTGTTGAAAGGCCGTCAGACCCTGGCCCTTTCGGCGCTCAACGCCACCGGCATGGCCGTTATGACCCGCAAGCGCCTGCTGCGCTTTGGCGAGACGCCACGCGAGGAAACCATCCACCTGCTGGCTGATTGGGTGCAAAACCAGACCAACGGTATCTATTCGACCCAGGAAGCCGACAAGGCGTGCGTCGATCAACCGGAGCTGTGTCATCTCAAGGGCGGTTTCCTGGCGGCACCGATCAGCGTGGCCAAGAAGGATTACATCATCTGGTTCCGTGGCTCCGAGCAGCAACAGGTCAACTGGGCCGGCACACCGGAGAAAACGCCAGAAAAGACCAAGGCCGGCTATCGCCTGATGCCGCGTGCCTCATTCGAGTTATGGAAGGAAACCGTCCAGCACCGCTGCAAGCCGTGGACACGCGACGATATCGAAACGGCGCAGAATATCGTCCAGGTCGTGCTTGAAGGCGAGCGTCTCTCGGCCGAACACGCCAATGTCGCCAAGAGCGAGTTCCTGGCCAATATGAGTCACGAACTGCGCACACCGATGAACGCAATCACCGGCATCGTTTCCCTGCTCGATCGTGGCGCGCCTTTGGATGAGAAACAGAAAAAACTTCTCAGCGTGCTGCGTCTGTCGTCGGATTCCCTGCTTAACCTGATCAATGATCTGCTCGACGTCGCCAAGATCGAAAGCCACGAACTGGTGCTGGAATCGCTGCCTATCAATATCGCCGACATTGTTTCCGAAGTTGGTTCGATCATGAGCGTCAGGGCCGCCGAAAAGGATCTGATGCTCAATATCAAGTGCGCGCCGCGTGATGAGTTGTATATCAAGGGCGACGCTATGCGCCTGCAGCAGGTCCTGACCAACCTTGTCAGCAATGCCGTCAAATTCACCGACGAAGGCTTTGTCAATATTCTGGTCCGCACCGAAAACCAGGCCGGGAACAGGCGCCAGATCATCATCGATGTCGTTGATTCCGGTATCGGCATGTCCGCCAAGCAGGCAGAACGCATTTTCGACAAGTTCGTTCAGGCCGATCCGAGCATTTCCCGTCGCTTTGGCGGCACCGGGCTTGGCCTCGCCATCACCAGACAACTGACCGAACTGATGGGTGGCACGATTACCGTTTCCAGCCGTGAGGGTCTGGGCAGTCGTTTCACCGTTTCCCTGCCCGCCGAAGCCTTGCCGGCGCCGAAAGCTGAGCCCGCCAATGATGCCGAAAACCTGGAGGCCCCGTCAAAGGGCGAAGCCCGCGGCCGCATCCTGCTGGCCGAGGATTACGAAGGCAATATTGTTGTTGCCGTCACCATGCTGGAAGACCAGGGCTATGAAGTGACCGTGGCGCGCAATGGCAAGGAAGCGCTCGACGCCCTGACGCGCGGGGCATTCGATCTGGTGCTGATGGATGTCCAGATGCCCGAAATGGATGGATATGAAGCGACACGCCGCATACGGACCGAGCAGGCCGACGGTCGAATGCAGGCTGTCGCTATCATTGGCGTAACCGCCAACGCCTTGACTGGCGACCGGCAGAAATGCCTCGATGCCGGCATGGATGACTATATCTCCAAGCCGTTCAGCCCGCTGCAACTGGATCATATGATCAATAAGTACCTGACACCTCGAGTCGCGGAGTAAATCAGGACGTCTTCCGGTCTATCTTGCCGCCATGCGTAGCCGGCAGTTGCGGCACGACGCGGATCATTGCCGGTCGTTTCCAATGCGGCAGACGGTCCGCACACCAGGCTTTGAGCGCAACCGGCAGGGTCGTGGCATCGGCACCCGGCCTGGCCACGACCTCGGCGACGACAAGCTGCCCGGTGATCGGGCTTTTGCGCGCCGATACCCGCGCCAGTTCGATATCCGGATGCCTCAGCAAAATCTGCTCCACCTCTTCCGGATAGACCTTGTTGCCTCCGACATTGATGGCGCCGTTTTCCCGGCCGAGAAAAAGACAACGATCGCCTTCGATCTCGACCCGGTCCCCGGTATCGACAAACCCATCCTCGCCGGCGAAATCTTCATTCCGGTTCAGATATCCGCTTCGCCCATCACGGGTCCGGACAAACAGCCGACCGTCTTCAATCTTCAATATCACACCGCCCGGCGCTTCCTGCAGATAACTGACAGGAAAACCGGGCTGGCCATCACTTACCGAAAAGGCCGCACCGGCTTCCGTGGAAGCGTAGATATGCACCACACGCGCCACCGGATAGCTGAGCGCCAGAGCTGACAGAATGGCGCCGTCGGCAATTTCGCCGCCAAGCGTGACCTGAGACAGCGGCAGGGCTTCATGACCCGGCGTCATCAGGATTTTTCGCCACAGGGTCGGCGTGGCCGAGAGTGCTGTGCAGCCATTGATTGTCAGAAAATCCAGTTGATCAGGCAGAGCAGAATACGCATCGGGCAATAAGAGAAGGCCTCCCAGAAACCCCTGTAAAAAAACCTGGATACCGGCAAACCGGGCGATATTATACATCTGCCCCCAGCGTCGGGGCGCTCCGGAAAATGCCTTCGTCGTACGCGTCAATGAGGTCAGGGTATGCACCACCAGCTTGGGAATCCCGGTTGTGCCGGATGTGGCGAAAATCCATTCGGTTATGGCCCGCGGTTTAACGCTTCTGCTAACTGCACCGGCGGGCGCAGGCTTTTCCGTCCACATTATCTGTGTAATGCCGGCCTCTGTTTCCAGCGGCCGTTCGGTCAGAAGCGCCTGTCCGTCAAACTGCCCGAGCAGGTCCAGGGCCTCCGCGTCGCTTACATCGCTAGGCAGCAGGAACAGACGCTTCACCTGTCCATCCAGCGCGATTAAGGCCAGGGATAGCTTTAATGGATCAGCCAGCCGCACGGCTACGTGGTCGAACTGCAGGACTAACTGAAACAGCTCTGTTTTAAGCCCTGCCCGGATATCGGCCACACCCCAGGTTCGACACGGCGTGATCAGCACAGGCTGGTCAGCTATCCGGCGTGCATCGAGGCAGGTATCAAGGCTGGATGTAATCATAACGGGCGGTGTCCGGCAAAGTCCAGGGCACCATATCGCTGATTCGGCGCTTTGCAGAATTACCGGCCGACCAGGTCTTCCTTGTGCAGGCTGACAATATCCTCAGCCGCATCGGCGTAGGCATGAGCAAGCTTTTCGCCTTTGGGCAGCTCGAAGTTCCGGCTGCGCGCCCGCTCTGCCAGACGGCTATATTTGGCACGCAGCGCTTCCAGCTCGGTTTCGCTCATGTCGTCCATGCCGATATAGGCCGTATTGGCGGTTTCCACCGCGCGGATCAGTTCGTCGAGCTTGAGTTGGATGACCTTGCCGTCCCGGTTTTGGGCGTTTTGCACCAGAAAGACCATAAGAAAGGTCACTATGGTCGTGCCCGTATTGATGACCAGTTGCCAGACTTCCGAAAAATGAAACAAAGGTCCGGTGATCGCCCAGGCCACCACCACGGCGATAGCGGTGGCGAATGCGCCAGCGCTGCCGGCAAGAACCGCTGTACTCTGCGCGAAGCAGGTGAACCAGCCTTTTTTCTGTATCTCCGTCATGGTCAATGGACAGAATTCAGCGCTTTTGTGCGCGCCAAGCGACGCAACGGCAGCGCCACTGCGGCGAGGTTATCGATCACGGGCGCTGGCGCCTTCTGGCCAGCGAACAGATTTTGCAGGAAAACAATACCGACGGGATGAGCATCGGTAAAATGACGACGGGACCACATAGCAGGCAACCTTTCAGCACTGAGGTACGCGACCTCTTGGTGCCATAATGCCCACAAGCCTGGTAAGTTTGGCAGACGAACTCCTGCCCTTCACCGTAAGCTGAAAATAAAGACCTTCGTATAACTCGCTAGGAATGAGATCCTCTCTATGAAATACAGGGAGAGGCAGAAATTAGCTTATATGGGAAAGCCTTCTGGTGCCCCGGTCGGACTGTAGTAGTGCAAATAATCTACTGACTATAAAGAAAAAATATGTAACCAAAAATCGAAAATACCCCCAATTGTACCCCCAATTAAAATTTGTGCCCTCACTTTTTAGGAAATTTCGTTGACTCTGATCAGGCGCGCGGTCGACGGATCATAGACGAAGCCTGTGATAGAGCCGTCGCGGATACGCTCGACGGCATCATTGATAGCCGACAACGGAACCATGAACCATTCTCTAGGTCGAACAGGGTTTCCAAAGCGATCTTCAATTGTCAAGTCCAGGCGGGCCGGCGCGAATATCCGGTGAAATAGGTTTTCCATCCGCGTCCGGTTGATATGGAACAGCTTGTATGTCGCTACAACTTCCACATCGCCCAATAGATAGGTCGGATCGAGAGCCGCATTCGATATCCGAGTTTCAACCTTACCACCAGTCACACCTATTTTATGGAGATATTCGTGGTGTGGCGCTATGGCCGGATGATCAGACAAGCTTCGCAGCACATAGATGGTCCCGCTATCAAGGTCATCCGGTTCGGCGGCGTCACTGAATAACGGACCATAAGATGGCTCCGATATTCGGCGCCCGCCGGAATCGCGGTGCAAGGCGCGTTGCAGGGAGCGCATCAAAATATTGCTGCTCTCCATTCCATTGTCATAGATCACCCGCAGCCGGCTATCGCGGCGCTCGTAATTGGTTTTGATCTCGTCGCCTGCCTCGGCGATATAGGCGATGACACCACCGATAATGAAGAACGCGCCTTCGCGGATTGTATCCATCTTCACTTCGGTCGTTTCGGTAACGGGCAAGGCCCGACGGACGCCATCCTTCAGTTCCCGCCGCACCCGTTCGAACAGCGCCTTGTAGTCGTCGAAATTCGCGCAAGGCTTTCGTTCGGCAATCTCTTCAGCGGCCGCTTTCACCTCGTCGCGCGACTTGACGTGAACCAGGCGCGTTATGTCATTGTCCTGCGCGGTGGCGACGCCCAATTCCGCCAGCAGATCGTCATCGTCCAAAGTGTCGACCTGAACCTTGTCCGCATCCTCACTCAGTAAACCATGCGTATCGAAGTCCGCCAGCAACTCGCGGCAATCGGTTTGCGCGCGCAACCGGCCAAGTCGGACCGCATATAGTCGCTCAAAAATATCCCGTTCCTCACCATGCTGCGGTGCGCGGCCGTGGGTCTCATAGAATTTCACAATGTCTTCGAAGCCGGCGATAATGCGTTCTTCGCGTGGCGTTCGCGCTGCTACCTTCTTTTGCGGGAGCTCGACGCCCAGGGCGGCCAGCAGCTCGTCGTCGTCCAGATCAGCCATTGGCGGCAGCCTTGTATCTCGCAAAGGCTGCCACACCCTCCGCCAGATGCTTTTCCCATGAGTCCGCAGAGGTAATATCCGGCAGCCGGCCGCGTTCATGTTTGAATTCGAGCGCGCGTTTGGCGATCACCCGCGCCTCTTCAAAACTGATATTTACACGCTTGGCCGCAATCACGGCAGCCACCTGCTTTAACGTTGTCTCGTTCAAGGTCTTGCCCAATATCGCATAGGCCGGGCCAAACGGATTGATCCGGTCGATCATGTCTATGTCCAACTCGCGCACGTCCATTGCGAACTTGCGCACGCCGTCGATAAAGGCGGTACTGCCCACGGCTTGATTGTTCCGGTCGGTCGCACCAAAACCTTCTGTCTTGGCCATCTGTGTCAGGGTCAGAGCCGCAACGGCGTGTTGACGCACCGATTCCTGATCCTCCGCGCTTAATTCCGGATACCGCTCCCGTACAATCTTGCCCATACGAACCTGAGTAAGCTCCTCTGGAACCAGCTCCTCGTCGAAAAGCCCGCGCTCCACCACCGCCTTGTCCTGAACAAAGGCGGTAATCACCTCATTCAAATCTTCGGTGCATATCCGCTTTGCCTCGGCGCTCTTGGGCGTAACCAGACCCTTGATTTCCATGTGCACCTGACCGGTACTCTCATTAACGCCGACATTGGTTTGACCGTCCTTGTATCCACCGGTTCCATAGTCAAAATCGGGCAAAGGGCCGGCGCCCTTCGGCGTCATGTTCCAGCGTGGCGCCAGCACCTGTTCCATCAGCAGGCTGGCTGCGATTGCCTTCAGCGTATCGTTCAGCGCGTCGGTAACCTGCCCCTGTTCGGCCGCCGGCTCTGCAATCAGATTGGTAAACCTCGCCCGCACCTTTTCCGGCGCATCGCGCGTCGCCCGGCCAATGATTTGGATAATCTCGGTCAGGCTCGACCGATAGCCCACGGTCAGGGCGTGTTCGCACCAAATCCAGTCGAAACCTTCCTTGGCCATGCCCAGGGCGATAATGATGTCGACATGATCACGGTCATTGCGGTGCGCCGGGTCTTTCAGCGCACTTATAACCTTTTCTCGGCGAAGGGATTCGTCCTCCACAAGATCAGCCACCTTCAAAATGCGCTCACCGGCCTTGATAAGATGAAAGCCCGTTGCCGGGTCTTCGCCTTGCCACTCGCCCAGCGCGCTCATGATCTCATTGACCTGCCGGTGCTTGTCCATCGGCGCTTCACGCGAATTGACGTTCGGAATATGCACAATGGTTTTGAACGTCGGGTCCAGTACTTCCGTAATGGCGTCCAGATAGCTGCCGGAATAGAAATAATAGCCGATATCCAGCTCTTTCAGATAGTCATAGCCATTGAGCTGTTCGTAATAGGTATAGGTGACAGAAACGAATTTGGCCTCGTCTTCCGGCGCCAGGACCGGCAAAGCGTCACCACGAAAATAAGAACCCGTCATGGCGACGATATGCGCCTTGTCGCGTGCCACAAGCGCTCTCAGGTGCGTTCCCAGACGGTTGTCTTCGGTAGCACTAACATGGTGAAATTCGTCAATGGCAATCAGGCAGTCATCGAAGGCTTCAATCCCGATATCGTCGACGGCAAAGCGGAAGGTCGCATGGGTGCAAACCATAGTCCGGTCATCGCCTGCCAGGAATTCCCCAACCGCCTTGACCTTGGACTTCGCCACCTTAACGTCGTCGACGCCCGGCGCATTGCAGAGGTTCCATTGCGGCTTAACCGTCCAATCCCAATAGAAGCCGTATTGGCTTAGCGGCTCGTCGGTAAAGCTGCCGCCAATCGAGCGTTCGGGCACGCAGATAATCGCCTTGCGCACGCCCTGATTATTCAACTTGTCGAGCGCCAGAAACATCAGCGCCCGCGATTTGCCGGAAGCCGGTGGTGACTTGATCAGCAGATATTGCTCGCCGCGCCGCTCATAGGCACGCTCTTGCATGGTACGCATCCCCAGGCTGTTAGAAGAGGTCGACGCGCCAGAATGCTGGGTTCGCACCGATACGGCTGGAACGAATTTGTTAGTCATAGTGTCACTTTCCCCTTGAGGACGCTTTCAGCGCGGCTTGGCGGCCGGTTTGCCAGGCTTCGGCTATCTGTTGGTCCGTCGCTGCGTAGAATTCACCTCCCAGCCAAGTGGCTTTCCTCGCTTTGAAATAGTCTTTCATGGCATACTCACCAGCAACGGCCGGTTCAAATGATGTATATGGTTCGTGTTCGTCAAGCCGTGTTGAACTCAACAAATCCCAGGTAAACGCACCCTTCGGCATCGCCTTGCGAAACGTTTCCAGTCGCATGCGCGGGCTCACCGATAAACCAATCTTGACGATATGTCTGCCCTTAGCGGGCTCGCCCAGATAGGTGGACGGGTCGCCTGAAAGTTTTAGCATATAAAGCTCTTTCGGCGTATCCAGCGGTTCGCCGGGGACCGAATAGCCGCCGCGATTGGCCGGTCCGGCCTTGACGCCTGATTTCTCTGCTCCGGGAAAGGTTACCTCAAAAGGAACTTCAGAAGGTCCACCATAGACGGGTACTTCCACATAAGGAATGCGCCGAAGCGTTTCTATTTGGTTAGACGACAACCTGACAGCGTTAGCAGCAACGTGGCGCGCCCGTTTATTCATTGTGGGGTCGAACTTGTCGATATCCAGCCGGTATTCAGGCAGGAAGCTAAAGGCTCGCATTGCTTTTAGAGAATAGATCCACTTTTCAGGACTTTTTCCGTGTTGTTCCGGCGCCGTGAATTGGTCGCGGTGCCCATTGATATGCGACACTACGTAGAAGCCAGCTATCTTTCCGCTAACCTTCGTATGCGTGCGTCGGGCATTTTTTGTAACATAGATGACCACAATAAATGGGTCAGGTGTTTCCCTCAATACGGTGTCGCACCGCCCAGGTGCCGTGAAGCCTACAGTGCCCCACGTTTCGGGCGTCCAATCCCAAAAGGATGTAATCCAAACCGACGTTATGTCCCAAATATCGGCGGCCGGTATTTGCAAGCCGTCTTGATGCGCCAGCTCAAAGGCCCGAACGCTGCCAAAGGTTTCGACGACACGCGCCTGAACCTTGCGCATCATGTCGGGGCCGCGCTCCGACCAGCCATGAGCTTCGAACATGCTGGGAAAGCCGCCATAATGCTGCGCGGCCAATTCAGAAATCCGCTTGGCATCCCAACCGGTCGCCTGACCGGGCAGCTTGCTCATTGGACAGTTACCCTATTTGCAACGGCATCTTTGCCGGAGGTCATGCGGGTATAGAGTTCAAACAGCTTTTCCAGCCGTTCCGTGTCGTTGCGGAAACGGCGGCCGATATAGATGCGCTCCAGCGTCTCGTCATTGCGCTCATGAGCGGCGCGCAGGTCTTCGGGCATATTGTCGGGGTCGTAAAGATCGGCGATGGTCGCGGGGAAGTGTGTTTCCCGCGCCAGCAAGATATCCTCTGCACAACGTGTCAAGTCGGCTTTGTTCTTCTCTGTTAACGAGGGAATGGGGAAGGTGTTCCAACCCATTGTATTGGAATATCGATAATCTGTTTTCATCTTGCCACAAACGGTAGCAATCCAAACAAGATGTATACGAGAGGCCAGCAACGCCATGTTCCAAATTGGCGCGTCATATAAGCCATAAGCAAGGTCTGTTACGACTGCGCCTCTAGGTAAAAGACAGACCGGTAAAAATTCTCGGCTTTCGGAGGAGACGCGCGGCATAGCCAATGTGTGCGATTTTCCAGCGTTCATTTCTCGCATCTGATGAGCACGTTTCGCCATTTCATTTGCGCCCTTGTCGCGGCTCGACAAGCGCATTTGTCGGACTGCATCGATTCTTCGCGCTAATACGGGTATGGTTTCGGCTTCGGCGAGGTCTTTATCTTCAATCCAAATACAGTAACGTTCTAGACCCCGGATTAGTTCAGCAGATCCATAGATGCGACGGATAAAGTGCTGTTCCTGCTCGGGTTGTAGTTTCAAAGCATTACGTTCATCCGAAGAGAGCAAGAGGTAACCACCATCATATGGCATATTCCCACGCGGCATTTCGGCTAGACCATCCCGCGCAGCGGTTGCTTTTTGAACAAAGACATTCGGGGAAGGAACTAAGTACGCATTTATATTTTCGACTTCCTTCAAAACACCAATTTTTTCGTCTGAAATAGAGAAAAGCCGTTTCATCTTTGGAGCGTGGTTGGAAATGCCGACAATTGATACAATAACTCCAGCGTTGAAGCTGGCCAGATTGGCCCATTTAAACGATGTATGAGCAAATGCGATCTCGTGACCTGTTGCGAAAACCAAAGGCCATAGGATTGGAACTTGCTGTCCCTGATTAATGGAATTGGTGGTTACAAAGGCTGCCGTGGCATTTGTGTGTTTGCCGTAATCCGCAGCCTTCATAAACCATCCGGCAACGTAGTCCAGAGACTTCCAATTAGGTGTTTTACCCTCGAAGATATGGCCTAGGTCTTCTTTCTGTTCGCTCGACTGCCAAGTTGATCCGAGATATGGCGGGTTACCACAAATATAAGTCTCACCACCTTCATTGTCGAAATCAATCTCCGCCTGATCCAGCGGTGTATGAAACATATCGTCGGCCTGAAACTTAACACCTGTGCCGGTGGGTGGGCAGATGCTCAGCCAATCCAAGCGCAGGGCGTTGCCACAGGTTATCCAATTCTGAGCATCAAGCGGGAGAAATTCGGCTAACGCTTCTTTCTGGCCACGGTAGAGCACGTCGCACTGGTATTCGGCGATAATCAAGGCGAGACGTGCGACTTCAGCAGGGAAATTACGCAACTCAATCCCACGAAAGTTTTTCAGAGAAATATCGCTGCGTCGGTCGGACTCTCCGCGCCGGCGGTTAATCTCCGCCTCGATTTCCCGCAATTTTTTGTAGGCAATGACGAGGAAATTTCCTGATCCGCAGGCCGGGTCGAATACACGGATGGTCGACATGCGCTTGCGCAGATTCAGCAGGCTGCGAGCATTGCTTCCCGCCGCTTCGAGCTGCGCATTCAGCTCTTCGAGAAACAGTGGGTTCAGTACCTTCAGGATATTTGGCACTGACGTGTAGTGCATCCCAAGGGCGCTGCGTTCGTCATCATCGGCCACGGCTTGAATCATCGAGCCGAAAATATCCGGATTTATCTTTTTCCAGTCGAGTTTGCCGATATTCAACAGATAAGAACGGGCGATCCGGCTGAAACGCGGCGTTTCCGTACTGCCTGAAAACAGCCCCCCGTTGACGTAAGGAAAGGTATCCGCCCAGCGCGGCAGTTTTGATGCGCTCCGGTCGACAATCTTGGTATTCATGGCGCGGAAGATTTCGCTAATCACCTCATGGGTATTCGACGAATCCCGCGCGCTCATTTGGTCGACCGTGGCGGTAAATAGGCCGGTGCCATTAAAAATATCGGTATCTTCGGCAAAGAAACAGAAGATCAGCCGCGCCATAAAGTGATTCATGTCCGGCCGACGCGCCACCTTCGACCACTCAGGATTATCCTTCAGCAGTTCGAGATATAGCCGGTTCAGCCGGCCGGTCGCCTTGATATCAAACGAGCTTTCACGGATGGCTTTGACTGTAGTAATGCCGGCCAGAGTCAGGAAAAAACCGAAATGATCCGGAAAATCCTTGAATTCGCAGGCAATCGGCGGGTCGTCTGAGGTCAGGTCTTCGGCTTCGAAGGTCACGCCATCTGTTGCCAGTATGAACTTGACCTTGTTCACCGCCGTTTTCGGGCTTTCCCGTAAGGCCGTCAGGGTCGCGCCAACCTCGCCTTCGGCGCAGGTGGCCAAATGGATATTGTGTTTCTGAAGCACACCACCGGGAACGTCGGACGCATTACCGGAGCCGGCTTTGAGCCGCTTTACGGTTACTTCCTTATTGCCAAAGGCGAGGAGAAAATCGAACGGAAAGGTCTCGGCGTCGAAAGGCTGTTCGGCGAGTTTTGATATCGCTTCTTCGATTTCGACCGCGTTCATCCAAGCCCCACTGGTATTTCGTATTGCCACCACAAGACAAGACCAAGCGCCTACGCCTGCATCCTATGATGTAACACCATATGGCCGCAGCCTCCCACTTGGGTCAAGTCGGCGTACCGCTCATGACCGGAATTGTGGCACTGCGTATGAAGGGCAGGAACCGGTGGGGCGGCATAACGTTGGCCAGCTTCTCGATCCCCCCTATCCTGACTTTCGGCTGAACCAAGCCACGACGCGGGCAATTTCTTCGGGTTCGGGGTCATCGTTCGCCCCTTGCGCTTTGGCAATGCGCCTGCCCAGGCCGGAAATGACTTCGCTTTGCCGCTCACCGCTTACGCTGCCATAGTTGCGCAAGGTGGTGGCGACATAGGCCGCGCAGATTACCAGTGGTGAGGGATAGGGGCACATATTCAGCCATGCGTTCGGCCGGAACGCGGGGCGCCTTGCATTTGACGCAGTAGCATTCATGCGGCCGGCAATGCTGGCGGGGCGCTTTACGTTTTTCCAGAAATTCAATGAGGTGCGCGCCGGCAATCAGGACGGGCTTTTGGTCATTAACGTTTGGCAGGCCGGTCTTGAGCCAGCGCCGGATTGTGATGGGTGCCGCGCCCAGCGCGCGGGATACTTCATCCACAGTGTAGGTGCGGTGAGTTTTTATCCCGGCGCGGCGGGCCGCTGTGCGTTTTGGAGCCATTGATCAGTTCTCGCGGGGAGGTCCAGAATGATCGGGCTAGTAGGCAGAATCGGACGGCGTGGCGGCCGTTGTAGAAATAAAGTCAATGAGGTCAGCCTTTAAGATCAGGCGCCGCCCGCCCACCTTAATCGACTTCAGAGAGCGGTCCTTTAACTTTTCATAAATGAATGACCGGCTTAAACCGCAACTCTTGCACGCTTCATCAATGCGGTACGCGATTTTATCAACTTGGGTATCCATGTGAATCCTTCCGTGGTTACATGAACCCAAATCCCCTGATTTGAAGCGAAACGTCATCCTGTTTAAAAAAGGTCAAATATAATAATTAAATCAATATTCTGGACGCAAATGGACGCCACTTTTCCATACGTGTTCATACTTTCTCGCCGCCTCTTCCACAAGTATGTATAAATTTGCGTCAGACCTGTGGATTAAATCATCTCGCCCAAGCTTTCCAGCACGACCAGATAAAGCCCGGCGTCACCTGTAATGATCGCCCCGGCACGATTCGAGTCACAGCGGTCGGAACGGCCAACCGAACGCGAATGACCTGAACAACGCGTTCGCGCGTTTGCCGGATTAGCAGTCTCGGCAGGCGATATTCAGGATCGGGCCGCCTTAATGGCGCACGGAAATTATCCGCCAGGGCGCAAAGGCTTTTGTAATACCGCCCTACCTCGATGTTCAGGTGTCCGTCTTGATCATAAAATCGAGAAGGGTCAGCGGCCAGATCATACAGAAATTTGACCTCCGACGGGGTTATGTCACCCAGCGACCAGACTTCTTTTATAAGGTGCTGATAGTCACCGTCTGACCGGGACAGCCAGTGGTCAAGCACACTTTCGCACCAAGCTTTATCGGCATGGTTCTTGCGTAGCGTGTCATAATAAGCTGCACAGGCGCGCCCGATAAGTCCGCGTTCTTCGCCCGTAATGTCAGGCCGTCGGCCGGCACCAGGACGCGTCCCGCCTGAACCAGGGTCTCGTTTGCGATATTTGAATGGCACGCGCCATCTTACCGCACGGCCAGAGTTTTGAAAATCCGCCTAAGCGCGCCGGCTTCCGCTGAAGTCCACCACCTCACCACCGTCACGCAACCGATCAAGGTAATCAGACCACCACTGCGCCATCTGCACCCGTTCGGCCCAATGCGTACCGCGATGATAGGCGGCCCGGACATTATCGCCATCCTTGTGCGCCAGGGCGCGTTCAATGGCATCCGGCGACCACTTGCCCGATTCGTTTAGCAGGGTTGACGCGGTGCTCCGGAAACCGTGAGAGGTCATTTCGTCATGGCCATAACCCATACGTCGCAGGGCGGCATTCAGGGTATTCTCGGACATGGGCCTAAGCCATGTCCGCAGCGCGGGGAAAACATATTTGCTATGCCCTCGCACGCCTTCGCCTTCCCTCAAGATAGCCAGTGCCTGCCGGGAGAGCGGAACCACATGCTCTTGGCGCATTTTCATTTTTTCTGCCGGAATGCGCCAGACAGCCGCGTCAAAATCAATTTCCGCCCATTCCGCATGACGCAGTTCGCCGGGGCGGACAAAAACATGCGGCGCAAGTCTCAGGGCCAGTTTGGTGGTGGTATTGCCGTCATAGTCTTCTATGGCCCGCAACAACGCACCCACGGCTTTCGGCTCCAGAATGGCGGCATGGTGTCTGATCTTAGGGGATATAAGCGCTTCGCCTAGATCGGCGGCGGGGTTGTGTCGCGCCCGACCCGTAATGATGGCATACCTGAAAACACGGGCGGCAAAGGCCCTCATGCGCTTGGCGGTTTCATGTGTGCCGCGTTTTTCGATTTCTTTCAGAACGGCTAGCAGTTCGTAAGGTTCAATTTCGGATACGGGCCGCTTGCCTAGCTTCGGCTCCAGCAATGACAAAATCCAGCGGCTTTTCTGGATCGTCACGGCTTCCAGGCCGTCGCTTTCGCGCTTGGCGATGAACTCATCTGCCAGGGCCTTGAACGTATTGTCGGCCGCAACACTGGCGGCCACCGCCTTGCGCTTTCTGTCTGAATTTGGATCGGTGCCGCTGGCCAACAGCTTTTTGGCTTCGTCGCGGCGCTCACGGGCCGTTTTAAGCGAAACGTCAGGATAGGCACCAATGGCCAGAAGATTTTCTTTGCCATTGTAGCGATACTTCAAACGCCAAAGCTTGCTGCCCGATACCGCGACCAGAACGAAAAGCCCGCCATCATCGGAAAGCTTATAGGGCTTATCCTTTGGCTTGGCGTTGCGAATTGCCGTGTCGGTCAAGGCCATATGTACCACCGCTTCAGGGGCTGGGATGATACCCCCACATTTGGGGGTACTAAATTGGGGGTATCCAAACCTGTACCGCCAAGTATACCCCCAATTTTCTGGGATACAGACGGACAAATGGGCACAATTTCGGACGCCTTATCCGCGAATATGCCATATATTTAAGGGATTTTCAAACATCAACGCACACCGACGGACGTAGCCTTGGTGCCCCCGGTCGGACTCGAACCGACACACCTCGCGGTACCGGATTTTGAATCCGGCGCGTCTACCAATTCCACCACAGGGGCGCAGGGAAGGAAGCGGGTTGATAAAGGCTTTTCATCTGCCGTGCAAGACCCAACAAAGCGTTTTTATACCACCTGTTAAGCCAGCATGTTGCGCTTGTGCGCCGGCAGCTTTTTGCGGGTCGGTTTCGGCGGTACCGGCGGCGGTGTCGGCTCAGGTTCGGGCGCCGGGGTCACAACTACAGGCGTCACGCCCGCCTTGTCTGCGTCTTTCAGCGCTTCGGCCACCACAGCTTCTGCACCGCCTTTGCGCGCCAGCGGCCATGCTGTCCGCCACCGGACCAGTTCGGGCTGAGGCAGGTACTGGGCTTCCAGCTGGCGCACATAGGCCAGGGAATCGGTGCGCGCCAGTTCGTCCTGCGCGGCCCGGATCAGCCCCTTCACATGATCTTCGTGGCTCCAGAATACCCGAAACGCATTCAGGCTTTCCCACACAGCAATCATCTGTTCCTCGGCCGACATGGCGATCTTGACCTTGCCGGGCTTCGGTTTTTCCACCTTTGGCGGTTCCGGCGGCGGCAGGGCCTTTTCAAGTTCGGTCAGGGTCTTTCCCGGCTTGTCGACCAGGGCCATGACATGCCCCAGACGGTTATGCACCTCGTCACGTACTAGGGCAGCGCGTTCGATGATCGCCAGGCCGCGCGCTTCAAGCGCCTGGTCCAGCCGATAGCGGATGCTGCCATAGATATGATCGACCGAACGTCGCTTCGCCTCATCCAGCCGCATGGCCGCCTGACGGCGGCCGACATAGGCGCCTATGGCGACGGCGACCACGACCGTGACCATTACCGCCAAAAAGACATAAAAGAAAAACGGATCGAAATAGCCTATCCCTATGTCCGAATAATAGGGATCGGGGGGCGCATCGTTGAATGTGCCGTTAAAGTCCGAATCGATAAAGAAAAGCCCCATTGCCTACCCCCGAACCACAGGTTCACCGGGACGTGGCAGCAAGGGCGGCGTCCAGACGGGGGTATCGATAAGCTGTGTGCGCGCGTCTTCCAGCAATCCGGCCATTGACCGCGTGCTTTTCCATTCATCGTGCAGGACGTTCAGGCTCTTGAAGATACGCGCCTGGTGACTGAGCGGCGGCGCGGGCGGCTGGGCGAAGGGCGCACCGATCTGCGCCACGGGCTGGCCGTTATGGACACCTGTCTGCACTCCGTCAGCCAGGGGCTGGCCGTTCGGGCTGTTATTGACCGCAATATTGATGATGGTGCCCGAATTCTCGCCGATCCCGCCAATGCCATAGCCGGCCGGTGCATCGACCTCCTTCACACCGCTCAGAGCCTTTTCAAGCTTGCTGTATTCATCACGGATCTCCTTGCCGCAGCGGCGCGTTTCGCCGCAAATGGCGTTGATGAGGCCGATGACATCCGGGCTGAGCGTGCCTGGTGTTTCATAGGCCTTCGCCTGGGCCTGACGCGACGCGGTCTCAACCAGCTTCACCGTCTTGACGTGGGCAAAAAAGCTTTCCCACTGATTGCGGCGGACAATGCGATAGACGCCCCAGATAACCAGTGCCATGACCACACACCAGGCGAGAAGCGCCAGCATGGGCGCGTCATGATAAAAGACCGGATCTGTCGGGAAATCACTGGGTGCTGCGACCACATCCGGGCCATCGGGAGCGTCGTAAGTACCGTGCATTATGAACCCTCCCTTTCACGCGCCTGCCTTCACACCGGAAGGTTAACAGATTGCCAAAGGGGATGCGAGTCCACAACGCCTATTTTGCGAAGCCCTTAAAAGCGTGCTCACCCCTCGGCGCCGTTATGCGCCTTTAGCGCGGCTTCCTCGACCCGGCGCAGCAGTTTCTTGAACTGTATGACTTCCTCGGCCGAGAAACCGGCCAGCATGATGCGTTCATATTCGGCGGCTGCCGGCGCGACATCGGCATAAAGCCGCTCGCCTTCCGCGGTCAGAATTAGGTGGTGCGACCGGCCGTCGTGTTCATGCGGTGCACGAGTGATCAGGCGTCGCTTTGCCAGGGCCTGGGCGGCGCGCGAAATCGTCACCTTGTCCATGCCGGCGCGCTTGACCAGCGCCTGCTGCGTGGTAGGGCCATCTTCACGCAGGATGAAAATCAGGCGCCACTCCGGTATCTTGAGTCCGTAAAGGCTTTCGTATGCCGTCGAGATCAGTGCGCTGACGGCACTGGAGGCCACGGCCAGGCGATAAGGCATATAGTCGTCGAGAGGCAGCGAATCTTGAGACATTAATACGAGTCCTTTGTAGGGAAGGCTACTATTTGCCTTGCCGCAAGACCAATTACAAATGAGTTATTGTTAAGGGATTGTCTAATTAACCTAATGCACAGTGATCTGGGTACTGAAAATACCGCCTTCCCGCGATATTGCCCTGCTTTTTTGCACGCGCCAGACGTCACGCAGGCGACAAACCGCCGAACTCCTGATAATGCATTCACTCCGATACAATTCAAGGAGCCTCCGTGCTGCGTCGTCTCTATAACTGGCTGTTGAAACTGGCCGGAACCAAACACGCCGAAAAAGTCCTCGCCGTCGTCTCTTTCGCCGAAGCCTCCTTCTTCCCGATCCCGCCCGACGCCATGTTGATTCCCATGGTTCTGGCCAGGCCGGAGCGCGCCTGGCGCAGCGCTTTCGTCTGTTCGGTTGCCTCGGTGCTCGGTGGTTTTCTCGGTTACGCTATCGGCTATTACGCCCAGCCGCTCGGCCAGTGGATACTCACCCTGTTCGGCCATCCTCAAGGCCTGGCAGAATTCCATGCCTGGTTCGCAAAATGGGGCGTCGGCGTCATCTTCATGAAGGGCCTGACGCCCATCCCATACAAGCTGGTGACCATTGCTGCCGGTCTTGCGCAATTCAGCCTCGTGTGGTTCTTTATTGCTTCGACCGTGACCCGTTCCCTGCGCTTCTTTGTAGTCGCGGCCCTGGTAAAGCGTTTCGGTCCTGAAATTACCGAACTGATGGAAAAGCGTTTCTATCTCGTCGGAACCATCGTTGTCGCGCTTCTGGTCGCAGGCATTGTCGCCGTCAAATTTATTCCTCACTAGGTCTGAATCCCAATGACCGCGCACAAATCAAACAGATTCGGCAAAAAACTCATGCTCGCCTTCGGCCGCTGGTGGAGCATCACCGCCCTGGTGGTTTCGCTGGCCATGCTGGCCACCGCCTGGTCGTTCCAGCTTTTTGGCCATCTCAGCCCCTGCCATCTGTGCCTGAAACAGCGTGATATCTACTGGATTGCCGTTGGTGTGTCTCTGGTTGCCAGCGTCTGGGCGCTGTTCACCGGCGCCAAGGGACCACCACGCGTCTTCTCCTTCGTGCTCTTCGCTATCTTCCTGACCGGCGCGGCACTGGCCTTCTTCCATGCCGGCGTCGAACTGAAATGGTGGCACGGCCCGCAAAGCTGCACCGCTTCAGGCGGCGAAATCAGCATCGACCAAATGGCCGCTTTCCTCGCTGGCGCCGCTTCCAGTGCGCCGATGTGCGATGTGGCGCAATGGCGCATGTTCGGCCTGTCGATGGCCGGTTATAATGCGATTGCTTCGGCCATTCTGGCCGCCCTGAGCCTGCTGGCCTCCATGCGCTTCAAGGCCAAGTTCCGCTCCAGCCGGCCCTATTGATCGGAATGCCATGACCGAAACCGCAGCCAAACCCACCCCGCCTCGTCCCGGTTACGGCGCCTCACGCCGGCGGCTTGAGGAAATCCTGCGCGTCGATCACGCCGGCGAACTGGCGGCTGTCCATATATACAAGGGTCAGAGCAAGGTCTTTGCCGATACGCCGAAGCAGGCCTTAAGCGAACAGTTCGAACGCATGCAGGGCGAGGAGCAGGTCCACCTGGATGCGTTCGAGGGATTGCTGCGGGAAAAGAACATCCGCCCCACGGCCATGTCACCTGTGTGGCGCCTGGCGGCACTGGGCCTGGGCATAGGCACCGCCCTGCTGGGTGAAAAGGCGGCGCATGCCTGCACGGAAGCCGTGGAAGACGTCATCGCCGACCACTATGCCGAACAGATCGCGGAACTGGAAAATTCCGATCCCGCCCTTGCCGCACGACTGATCAAGTTCCGTAACGATGAAATCGGCCATCATGATCGCGCCGTCGAACAGGGTGCGCGCGAGGCCACAGCCTATCCGTTACTATCGGCGTTTATCAAAACCGGATGTCGGGTAGCCATCAAGATCAGCGAAAAAATATAAGCGAAGCCGCAATCATGCGCTTCGCAGCCAGTATCAGACCTGCGGAGCCAAAATGCCGGATACGGATACTTCAAAAGAAAAACCAAAAAGTCTGAAGGCTTTATGGAATCTGCTCGGTCCCGGCCTTGTCACCGGTGCCAGTGATGATGATCCTTCTGGCATCGCCACCTATTCCCAGGCGGGTGCGCAATACGGCCTGACCACCCTGTGGACCGCCCTGATCACATTTCCCTTAATGGCGGCGGTGCAGGAAATGTGCGCCCGCATCGGCGTGGTGACGGCGCAGGGTCTGACCGGCATTCTGCGCAAGACCTACCCGAAGCCGGTCCTGTGGATGATGGTGCTGTTCAGCTTTCCCGCCATTGTCCTCAATATCGGTGCCGATATCGCCGGCATGGGCGCCGTCGCCAACCTGATCTTCCCGGCGGTCCATCCGATCTTTTTCAGCATCGGCTTTACGATTTTGCTGCTGGTCGCCATCATCGCCATGCCTTATTCCCGCATGGCCGCCGTGCTGAAATGGTTGTGCGCCATTTTGCTGGTTTATCTCGTGGTGCCGTTCCTGGTCAAAACCGATTGGCTGAGCGTGGTGAAGCATACGATCATCCCCACCGTGCAGTTCAACAAGGACTATATCAGCGTGCTGGTGGCCATTCTCGGCACGACCATTTCGCCCTACCTCTTCTTCTGGCAGGCCACCATGGAGGTTGAGCACCTGAAGCACGGCCGGCATGTCGTGGTGAACAAGCGCTATATCAAGGATGTCGGTTTCGATGTCGATATGGGGATGCTGTTCTCCAATATCGTCATGTATTTCATCATCCTGACGACCGGCACCGTCTTGTTCAATGCCGGCATCCACCAGATCGATACCGTCGAACAAGCGGCAAAGGCGCTCGAACCCGTGGCCGGTGCCGCGGCCTATTACCTGTTCGCCATCGGCGTCATCGGCACCGGCTTTCTGGCCATTCCGGTCCTGAGCGGATCATTATCCTATATTATTTCTGAAACCTTCGGCTGGCAGGAAGGCCTCGACAAGCGCCTGCGGGACGCACCCGCCTTCTATGCCGTGATCATCGTGTCGCTGCTCGTCGGCCTTGGCATCAACTATATCGGCATCAGCCCGATCCAGGCGCTGATCTGGTCGGCCATTCTGTATGGCGTCACCTCGCCTGTAATCATCGCCATCGTCCTGCACATATCCAACAACAAGGCTGTGATGGGCAAGTTTACCAATGGCGCCTGGTCGAATATCCTCGGTGGCCTGGCCTTTTTGCTGATGACTGTCGCCGCCGGCTTTATGCTGTATTTCCAGTTCTTTGGATAGGAACGGCAGCCTCTATCTCCTCTGCCGTATCTCCCGGTAAAACGCCATAACGGGCGCAAGCCGCACGCACAGCCACGATCACGGTCAGACAGCCGAAGAGCAGCATGGCCATCGAGGTCCGGTGCCAGTAACTGAGCTGCAGGATGTTGCAGAAGACGCCCCAGATCATCCAGCAGACGAACGTCCATGACAGGACGAAGCGCAGAAATTTCCCGCCAATGCGATAGGCCACCGTCATCATCAGCGCGGCATAGGGCACGATCAGGATCATGTCGTAATCGAGGATACGCGGCGTCATCAGCGGCGCCAGCCCCATGCCGAACAGCAGGCGCTCCTCGTCAGTGAGCCGGCCCCACTGCGCAATCGCCATGGCCGCCAAGGTCATTACTGCCATGAAAACCAAAGCCAGTTGCCAGTTGAGGTCCGACTTGCCCGGTACATGAAAGACCAGATTGGTCAGTTCGAACCAACCCATACCGGGCTGGCGCGCCAGGGTGACGGAATGGAGCGTCTTCTGCCATGCCTTGCCGAACGGTCCGTCGGTCAGGACCACCAGCTGGTTGACGGCAAGCCCTGCCACCGCCCGCCAGCCAAAGGCGAACAGGCGCCGCCACAGGGTGATGTCATCAAGCAGGAAAACGACGAAATAGACCAGGAAGGTCGGCTTGATGCAGGCACACAAAAGCACCGTGACCGTGAACGGCCAGCGTGTGTATCGCCCTTCCTTGTCACGGAAGAAAAACAGGCTGGCCAGCACTGAGGCGTGCATGACGATGCCGATATTGGCGCACAGGAAGGTCATGGGTGTCAGGGCGGCGAAGGCCAGCCAGCGCCAGCGCATGTCGATCGTCGGGAACGCCTTTATCAGCGCATACCACAGCAGGAACAGGGTAGCCGGCAGCAAAAGCACCCACTGGAACAGGGCGCGGGCGCCATTGATCCCCATATGCTCGACAAACGGCATGAACAGATAGGCCACCTGCGGCGCATAGACATAGGCGGCCGGACGAACGCCGGCACAAACCGGCGGATGAATGGCATAGGGAGAATGGCCAGCGGCCAGGGTCTTGGCCCCGCACAGCACCGCATCGATATCCATCATCATCCACGCATGGTGAGTGATCATGTGATACATGCCCGCCACCACCGGCCAGGCGCAGAAAAGCATGAAAAAATACAGAACCGGCCTGGACGAGGTCCAGCGCCGCAACACTACAAGGGCATCCATTTAATCGGCCGTAAACTCATGACTCTGGCGGATATGTTCGAGGATGATTTCACGCACATCGTCGTCCACTGCCGCCAGATCTATATGGGCATCACCATTTTCCAGCAAGCGGATCTTCACACGCTCGCCCATGTAGATGAAGCTCAGTATTTTCGGTCCGAACAGGCGTTCACGCCTGGCCTCGAAACGTACATCCAGGGTCGCTTCCAGCGCGCTTTGCAAGGGTTCGAGCGGAATACGGGTGCGCCCCCTGGGTCGCGGAAACGACACAAGGCCAAAACGGCGTTCGTCGATGACGAAACGCACGGGTGACGGTTTTTCAGACGACATATCTTATGCCACGCCCAAGCCGGAATTCCCCCGGTACGCCGAAGGTCAGCCCTCCAGTAGCGTATCCCAATACAGGTAGTCTATCCAACTTTCGTGAAGATAGTTAGGGGGAAAACGCCGCCCCAGTTCCTGCAACTGATACATTGTCGGCCGGTGTGGATTTTTTGCCGGCATCATGCGTGCCTGCTGGGGTGTTTTTCCCCCCTTGCGCAAGTTGCATGGTGCGCAGGCAGTCAAGATATTGGTCCAGCTCGATTTTCCGCCCTGGCTGACCGGCACCACATGATCGAACGTCAGGTCTTCATCGATGCCGCAATACTGGCAGGAAAATTCATCGCGCAGGAAGACGTTGTACCGCGTAAAGGCCGGCGGGCGGTTCTGGTCAATATAGGTTTTGAGCGAGACGACGCTCGGCAGGCGCATCTTGATAGATGGCGAATGAATTTCGATATCGTAGGTCGAAACCACGTCGACACGGCCTTCGAAAACGGCTTTTACGACATCCTGCCAGGGCTTGGTGGAAAGCGGATAATAGGACAAAGGGCGGAAATCGGCATTGAGCACGAGCGCGCGCCAATCCGAAGGCGGGCTTTTCAGAATCTGCATGTCGGCCCCCGTTTCAGGAAACGATATGCAGCACGAAGCACGATACAGGTAGCGAACTGTTTGAAGACGTATCCTCCTCATCAAGAAGCAGGCAGTCATAAATCAGGCTGTGAAGCCAGTTTGGCCCCGATTCCCGCAAAAAGAAACGGCAAATTTTTATGAAATTTTTGCGGCACGGCGTTAAGCTATAACTATGTACCGCACCCGCTTCGCGCCCTCCCCCACCGGCTACCTGCATCTCGGCCACGCGTTCAGCGCGCTCACGGCCTTTGAAGCAGCACAGGCGAACGCAGGAGAATTCATCCTGCGCATCGAGGATATCGATCATACCCGCAGCCGCCTGCAATATGAAGCGGCGATATATGAAGACCTCGCCTGGCTGGGCGTTGACTGGCAAACACCGGTATTGCGCCAGAGCGAACATCTTGCGGATTATCAGATGGCCCTTGAAAAGCTGAAAGCCCTGGGCCTGCTCTATGCCGATGCCCGGACGCGTAAGGGCGAAGCTGAAGCCGCTCTCAGCGCGCCTCAGGCCGGCGATGCCGTACCGCAATCCGTCCCAGCCAATCCGGCCTGGCGCTTATCCCTGGATGCGGCACGCAACCATCTTGGTTCGCGTTACGCCCAGCTGACCTTCATGGAAAAGGGCAAAGTGCAGGCCGCCGATCCGGCAATCAATGGCGACATCATTCTCGGCCGCAAGGATATCGGCGTCGCCTATCATCTCGCCGTGGTGATCGATGATGCCCGCCAAGGCATCAGCCATATCATCCGCGGCCATGACCTTTACGACGCAACGCATACTCAGGTTTTGCTGCAAGCTCTGCTTGACCTGCCGACGCCGCAATACGGCCATCATACCCTGCTGCTGGATGCCGAAGGCCGACGCCTCGCCAAGCGCAAGGGCTCGAAATCCCTGCGCGACTATCGCAATGAAGGCCTGAGCGCGACGGATATCAAGACCATGCTCGCCGCTTTACCAAGAGGCTAACCAAGTTTGATGGCCGTCAGCTTATTTGGCGTGCTGATAGTTGACGAGGCGATATAAAGCATAAAATTGGCGGAAATTGCCAATTGTCCAGATGCTGCGTAGGACCACACCTTTTGATGCGTCGTTAGGTCAATGGCATAGACATTCTTGTCGGTAGAAACGAAAACCAGATTATCCGTCACAACAACATTGCCTAGGAATTGGGCATCGTCGGCAGGCGCTTGCCATGACCATGCAATCGTCCCGTCGCTTTCATTAATTGCATCTAATATATTTGGACCATTACGGGTGGCGTAGATTACGCCTTTTCCTATAGCCGGCGTGTTCGAGTAGGCCTTAACTGTCTTCCAGCCAATCGATGTCGCCGAAATATTGAAACGCGTCAATTGTCGTGGCGACGTCGGCAGTCCACTATATGCAATCACATCGCCGTCGCTGCCGACAATGGGAGCCCCGCCGTAAGAATATATGTATTGAAGCGTATTTGGATCATCTATTCTGACGGCAAGTGTGCCATCGTCCACATTGAAGGCATTTAATGCATTGCCCGTATAATAGTAAACATACTTATTATCTGCGGCCGGTGTAACCTGATCCCAGACCAGTCCCCCTGTGCCGGATGCAACCCATTTTCTGGCACCAGTACCAGCCAATGTGTCATAAGCATATACCTGCCCGCCGTAATATCCGGCAGCATAATACATTTTACTGTCTTTTATTGTGGGATTGTATAGAGCCGACCATTGCGCATCAAAGCTGTAATCCTGCTTATAACTGCCGTCAGATGCGTTGATTGCCCAGATAATTCCATATTCCGTACCAGAACCATTGACGACATGGAAATTGTGCGTGGGTACATACACCGTGCCCTGATCATAGGCAGCACCACCCACCGACGAAATTTCCGAACTGGCGTCATAGGTCCAGCTCGTTGCTCCGTCCGTTTCTTTTAGAGCATAAACCATGCCCATGTAACTGGTCACATACACACCATTCCCGCCCGTCGCTACGGATGTTGTATAGATTTCGGGATGCCCCGGAACACTCCAGTCCCACACTTTAGTGAATTTCGCGGGGTCCAACTTGGCGTGAACAAATGCGGTATGGCCCGCATCGCGTTGGTATGTACCCCAGTCCTTAAGCTTGACCGTCACGTCATAGGCGTAGGTCACCGATGATCCCGTATAGACATGCGTACAAGCTATTTCCTGACACAGGCGGAAACTGATATTGCCCTTGTACGCGCCACCACCAAGATCAGGCAGGGTCTGGGCCGTAACCGTGTAGGTGCCGGCGGCTGCACCAGCCACAGCCGTGACAGAGCTAAAAACCGCATGATCATATTGCAGATCGGGTACAATTGCCGTCGAAACCTTGCCGCTCGATGTCGCCGTTACCGTCAATGCCGTCGCCGTCGCGCCTTCAGTCACCTGGGCACTGCCATTTGTAGCCGACAGGCTGACATTGAGGGTCGGCACGGATGTACCGCCACCGCCTGAACTTCCACTGCCTCCGCCCCCACAAGACGCAAGCCCCAATACGCCTAGCGCTGCTGCGCCCGCCAACAATTTTCTGAACATAAATCCCCCCCGCAGCTGGCCTTATCTCACCGCATCCATAATACACAATCTTAACATGCGTCAATCAGCACACCGGGCATAAAAAAGCGCAGACGGCGATGAAGCCATCTGCGCTTTTCTATCTCAGATAAGGATCAGGTTTTACAGAAGCTGAATATCGACGGCGGCGGTCTTGCCGCGTTCGTTTTGCAGTTCGTAAGAAACCTTCTGGCCGTCTGCCAGGCCTTGCAGACCGGCGCGCTGAACGGCGGAAATATGTACGAAGACGTCATTGCCGCCTTCGGCGGGCTGGATAAAACCAAAACCCTTAGTGGAGTTGAACCATTTTACTGTACCTTCGGCCATGACGCTCTCCTTGGTCGCAAGCTGATATCGAGGTGTGAAGCTTTCACCCCTCACAAGACAATCGTGTATCTCGGTAGCAGCGGGCGAGACCAAAGACCTTCGGCACGGGCCGGAAACCTTCTAATCCCTTTAGCATAGGCAGCCAGACTAACGGATTGCGATGATATTAAGACGCAGGTTTTAAAAACGGTCAAACAAAAATGCACCGTTTTGGGCGAGTCTCTTACGTATTTTACCGGAAATTTGACAAAAATAACCCAGTTTGGCGGATTTTTTATCACTACTCGCTGCGATTCGAGCGTGATGATGCTAAGTCAGGTGCGGTGGCGGTGTCACGTCCGTTCATCCGCAATGCCATTCCCGAGGCCCCATGCGCATCTCCGATATGAATACCTGGCTGCTGAAGCGCTGCCTGACCCTGCCTCCGGCCCTGTTGCGTTTTCTTTCCGGCGGTGGGGTCGTTCACAGTCTGGGTCACACGCTCGACCCGCAAATCCAGTTCCTGTGGCGTGGCTTGTTTACCAATCCGGCCGGCCGGACTCGCCTCTCTCTCTCCGGCAGGAGCCTGGAAAGCGCCCGGACAGACTGGCAGGAAACCGTCAGCCTTTTCGGTATGCCGGACGAAGCCCGTGTCCGGTATGAGTCTGTTGAGGGCGAGATTGCCGGCCTGCTGATCCGGCCCGTGCATATTTCCGAAGATGCCCCCCTGCTCGTCTTCTTCCATCAGGGCGGCGGGATCATCGGCAACCCTGATCTCAGCAAAGCCTTCTGCGCACTTTTAGCTCACGAAGCCCATTGCCCCGTCTTTTTGCCCGGCTATCGCCTGGCACCACTCAACCGCTTTCCTGCAGCCCTCGAAGATGCCCGCGCCGCCTACGACTGGGCCCTGGGCAATGCCGCACGGCTTGGCGCGAAATCCGGCCAGGTAGCGATTGGCGGATCGCTGATCGGCGCCAGCCTGGCGGCGCGCATCAGCCTTGACCTCAAAAGCGGCTCCTCCCCTCAACCCGCGGGACAATTACTGATTAGCCCGCTGGTCAATCTGGCTGATCCGGCCATCAGAACCGATGCCGCGCTCGGACTGTGGCCCCTGACAGTGGCCGATCTTGACATCATGATCAGCCATTATGCCGGTGCCGGCACCGATCTGACCGATCCACGCCTGTCTCCGGCACTGGAACAGTCCATTACCGGACAGCCGAAGACCTTCGTTGTCTCGGCCGGCCTCGATCCGCTGGCCAGGCAGGGCGAGGCCTTTGCAAAGCGCCTTATCGCCGCACATACCCCTACGCTTTACCGCCGTTACGATACCTTGCCGCTCGGTTTCGATCTGTTCGCTGGCGTGGTCGATGAAGCCCGGACAGTGATAAAGGATATCGCCGAAAACTGGTCCGATCTGCTGCGCAACGGCCACGCCGGCATGACCGCAACTCAGGATGTGGCCTGATGGACCTGACGCGCCTCTATGCCGATATCGAGGCGCACGGCCCCTTGCCGCCGATCGAACGTTGGGATCCGCCGTTCTGCGGCAATATCGACATGCACATTCGCCATGACGGCACATGGCTCTATAACGGCTCTCCGATTACCCGGCCGGCCATGGTGCGGCTGTTCGCCGGCATCCTGCGTCGCGAAGGCAACGCCTATTTCCTGGTGACGCCCGTCGAAAAGGTGGGGCTCACCGTCGAGGATGCGCCCTTTATCGCCGTGGAAATGACCGCTGAAAACGGTGTATTGACCTTTCGTACCAATGTCGGGGACCTGGTGACTGCTGACGCCGCTCATTCTCTGCGCTTCGAGAGCGATGACAACGGTTTCAGGCCGTATATATGTGTGCGAAACGGTCTTGAAGCGCGCCTGTCACGCCCTCTGGCACAGGATCTGGCAGGCCGGGGCTATATCCGCGATCATCTGGGTACGCCCTGTTTCGGCGTCAGTTCCGGCTCTTTATTCTTTCCTGTCATCAGGGCGGATCATTTGTAATCCGCTTATTATAACCTGAGCGAAACATTCATGCTGGGTTCAGGCTCAGAAGGTTACCTTACTCACATGGGGGCGATAGAATAAGGAAAATCGCCATGAAACGATTCATGCTTACCACGGCTCTGGCCGTTCTTGCCGGGACTTTCGCGTTTGGCGATGTCGCCTCGGCACAATCTCATCGCGGTCACGACCGTGGTTATGAACGCGGATATGATCGCGGCCACAATGACCGGCACCACGACCGCGGCCGTTATGATCGCCATTATGATCGCGGCCATGGTGGCTACAACCGCGGTTACCATCGCGGCTGGCGCGATCGTTCCGACTGGCGTCGCGGCGGCTATGTCTCCTACTATGACTGGAATCGCGGCTATTATGTCGACTACCGTCGCCACCATCTGCGTCAACCGCCACGTGGCTATGAATGGCGCCGTGTAGATGACAACTACGTTCTGGCGGCGGTTGCCGGCGGACTTATCGCTTCCGTCATTCTTAACGGTGGTTATTAAAACAGAGGCGTCCCGAAAGGGGCGCCTTTTTGTTTACTTTATTTCAATACGGTATTAAATAACCGTATTTTTACATGAATTTCCTTTTTGAACAATTGCTTGCTTATACAATTCAGGTAAGATTCAGGCGCGCGGCGGTAGAGCCGTATTTCCGGGGCAGCAGTAAAGGAATTTATCATGAAGCGTCTTATGACAACGGTCGCCCTGTCCCTGGTCACCGGGAGCCTGGCTTTCGGCAACGCCGCCTTCGCCCAGTCATACCATCGTGACGATGGGTATCACTCATCCGAACGCAATTCACACATGCCCCGTCATGGCTGGCATCAGGGCGGTCGTATCGAACGATCCGACTGGAACCGGGGCCGCCATATCGACTATCACGCCCATCATCTGCGTCGCCCACCGCACGGCTATGAATGGCGTGAAGTCGACGGCGATTATGTCCTTGCCGCCGTTGCCACAGGCCTGATCGCTTCGATCATCCTGTCGAACTAAAAGGGTCTCTGAATAAAAGCGCTTCCTGTGGGGCGCTTTTATTCTGGCTTAAAGCTTCAGAACTTTCAGGTTCTGCGCATCATCCAGTCCCAGCGCCTGGAGCGCCGTCAGGGTAATACCCGCCGCGTCCAGTCCGGCCTCGGCATATTGCTGGGCCTGGGATGCCTGATCCTGGTAAGCATCCGGCAAGGTCAGGGTACGGATTTTCAGCCCGGCATCGAGCGCGCCTTCACCGGCCAGATAGTGCAGGACAAACGCACCAAAGCCGCCGACGGCGCCTTCCTCGACCGTGATCAGACATTCATGGTTCTTCGCCAGTTGCAGCACCAGGTCCTTGTCGATCGGTTTGGCGAAGCGGGCGTCGGCAACCGTTGTCGAGAGGCCTCGCGCCGCCAGCATGTCCGCTGCTTTCAGGGCATCGCTCAGGCGGGTGCCCAGCGACAGGATGGCGACCTTGGCCCCTTCACGCAGAATTCGGCCCTTTCCAATGGCCAGAGGTGCAGCCAGTTCGGGAATGGCAATGCCCGAAGCTTCCCCACGCGGATAACGGAAGGCAGACGGACCATCGTCATAGGCCGTGGCGGTGGCAATCATCGCCGCCAGTTCGGCTTCGTCGGCCGCCGCCATGATCATCATGTTCGGCAGGGCGCCGAGATAACCGATATCGAACGATCCGGCGTGTGTGGCGCCATCGGCGCCGACCAGACCCGCACGATCGAGCGCAAAGCGCACAGGCAGGTTTTGCAGAGACACATCGTGCGCCACCTGATCGTAGCCGCGCTGCAGGAAGGTCGAATAGATGGTGCAGAAGGGTTTCATACCATCCGCCGCCAGACCAGCGGCGAAGGTTACGGCATGCTGTTCGGCGATACCGACATCATAGGTGCGCGCCGGGAAGACCTCGGCGAAACGATCAAGACCGGTGCCCGAAGGCATGGCGGCAGTAATGGCGACGATCTTGTCGTCGATCCGCGCCTGCTTGATCAGTTCCGAGGCGAAGACATCGGTGTAGCTGGGCGCATTGGCCTTGGGCTTCGATTGTTCGCCGGTGATGACATCGAACTTGGCCACGCCATGGTATTTGTCGGGCGATGTTTCGGCAGGCGCATAGCCCTTGCCCTTCTGCGTCACCACATGGACCAGCACCGGGCGGTCCTTGATCTCCTTGACGCGCTTCAGCACGGCCAGCAGGTTATCCATGTCATGGCCGTCGATCGGCCCGACATAGTAGAAACCCAGTTCCTCGAAGAAGGTACCGCCGGTGAACCAGGTGCGTGAAAACTCTTCTGACTTGCGCACCATCTCGAACAGCGGGCGCGGCAGGCGTTCGGCCACGCTCTTGCCCCAGCGGCGCAGGGACTGATAGGCGCCCCCTGATACCAGGTTGGCGAGATAGGCACTCATGCCGCCCACCGGCGGCGCAATCGACATATCGTTGTCGTTGAGAATAACGGTCAGGTTTTTCGTCGTCTCGGCCGCATTGTTCATGGCCTCGTAGGCCATGCCCGCCGACATCGAGCCATCACCAATCACGGCGATGACATTGTTATCCTCGCCCTTCTGGTCACGGGCGGCGCAGAAACCCAGTGCCGCGGAAATGGAGGTTGCGGCATGGGCGGCGCCGAAGGGATCATAGACGCTCTCGGACCGTTTGGTGAAGCCGGACAATCCACCCGCCTGACGCAGGGTGCGGATACGGTCGCGGCGTCCAGTCAGGATCTTGTGCGGATAACACTGATGGCCGACATCCCATATCAGAATATCGCGCGGCGTTTCGAAAACATGATGCAGGGCCACCGTCAGTTCGACCACGCCCAGAGATGAACCGAGATGCCCGCCAATCTTCGATACCACGTCGATAGTTTCGCTGCGCACCTCGTGAGCCAGTGCCTTCACCTGGAGAGGAGTCAGGGCACGGATGGATTCGGGGTCCGCCAGGGTATCGAGAATTGGGGTTTCAGGCATTCAGATGAACTATATTTGGCACGAAAGGTTTCTAGCGTAACACAATTTGTCTTAGCCGCATTGCAACAAAATAGCCATTTGTTTTGCAGCCTGTCAGGGTAAATGTCAGTTGCGCCGATTGAGCACAAAGTCAACGCTGTCACGCAAGTAACGCGCTTTTCCGCCAAAAATATCAAGCCGTGATTTCGCCTGGTCGGCGAGAATATGCACGCGCGCCTTGGCCTCCTCCAACCCCAGCAGGGTGACGAAGTTGGTCTTGCCCATGGCGGCGTCCTTACCGCCTGACGCCTTGCCCATCTCTTCCGGATCCCCCTCGACATCGAGCACATCATCGGCAATCTGGTAAGCCAACCCCATATCCTGGGCGAAATGCATCAGTGCCATGCCTTCCTTTTCGGAAGCGTCGGCGATGATCAGTGGAATCTGGAAGGCGTAGACAATAAGGGCGCCGGTTTTAAGGCGCTGCATCCGTGCCACCCCGCCGAGATCATCGGGCACGCCGATCAGGTCGATCATCTGGCCGCCCGCCATGCCCTGGGCGCCAGAGGCGATGGCGAGCATACGGATCAGTTCGACGCGGACCTGCGGATCTTCGTGGGTATCTTCGTGTGACAGGATCTCGAACGCCACACTTTGCAGGGCATCCCCAGCCAGCACGGCCGTGGCTTCATCATAGGCGCGATGGACGGTCAGGCGCCCCCTGCGGATATCATCGTCATCCATGCACGGCAGGTCGTCATGGACCAGGCTGTAGGCGTGGATGCACTCGAGTGCACAGGCGGCCCGCAGGACGGAGTTCTCGTCGACATCGAACAGACGCGCCGACTCCAGCGCGAAAAACGGTCGCAGACGCTTGCCGGGACCGAGTGCCGCATAGCGCATGGCTTCGGTCAGGCGTGCCTCTGCGCCTTCGCCACGGGGCAGAAGCTGGTCCAGCGCCATTGTCACCAGATCAGCCGTTTCCGCCATGCGGATTTGCAGGGGCGGCAGATCGGAATTGGCGGCAATTGGGGTCATAGCTTAGCTAAAATCAGCAGGGGTTACGCCTTCGACGGCGCCTGACTTGTTAAGGGAAATTTTTTCAACCTGCAAACGCGCCGCTTCCAGGCGGGCCTCGCACAGGGCCTTCAATTCAGCGCCTCGCTGATAAAGTTCCAGTGATTTTTCAAGCGGCGCCTGGCCGGATTCCAGTTCGGAAACAATCTTTTCCAGTTGCTTCAGTGCATCTTCAAATGAGAGGTCTATAGCTTCGGTCATTTGTGCTTCCCTAGTTCGTAACGGCGGCAACCCCAGTATTTAAACCCCTCTTCGAGCGTTTTCCTATAGCCCATTTTCTTCAGTTCGATACTAACCATCAAATTGAAAAAACCATGCGCCAGAACCAGCACATCCCCACCTTCGCTGGCCTTGTTAAACAGGAATTCCGCCACCTTGCGCGCCCGCACCTTGGCCACCTCGCGGCCTTCGACATCTCCATGGATATTGAGATACCACCAGCAAACCCGTGCCATAAAGCCCCATGCGTAGGAATTGGGCGTCAGTTTTATGAATGTCGGCAGATGCGGCGGCGGCAGCGGCGCCTCGATCAGCGCCTCCAGAGCCGTAAATCCCTTGCCGTCACAGACGGCCTCAGCCGTTTCGATTGAACGCAGCAGGGTTGAAGAATAAATATACCGGGCTTCGCGGGCAAATTTTTTCAGGATCGGCGGCGGTGTCTGACCTTCCAGCAGACCCGCCTGGTCATACTTCCCCCACCACTCGACATACCCCCGCCAGTCCAGCTTCACCCGACGTGACAGCGCCGGTTCACCGTGGCGCACCAGGGTAATGGCCCCCATGCTGACGGGCTTCGCTGACTGATTGATATTTTGTGCGTCGAGCAACAGACCCCCAAACCAGCAAACCTGAACAATCAGATTCGCCGCTGGCCATTTAAACAGAGGCCGTTGGTAACGTCCTTGAGAGAGCCGGGCAAGCTTTTTGTGTCAGCATCGGGGCGCGGGGTGTATCCGGAAATCAATCCGCCCGCTGTAATTCCAGATGCACCACATTGGTGCGCTGAGCGCGGAAACCGGCCTCGCAATAAGCCAGGTAAAATAACCACAACTTGCGAAAATGGGCATCAAACCCCTTGATCCGGCCTTCCTTCCAGGCATCTTCGAAGCGCTGTCCCCATTGTTTTAACGTCTCGGCATAGTCGCCACCGAACTTGAAAGACGAAACGGCCTTCAGACCCGCCGCCTGCGTCTGTTCCAGAAGCTTTTGCGCCGAGGGCAACATCCCCCCGGGGAAGACATATTTCTGGATGAAGTCGGCCCGGCCGCGATAATCCTCGAACATTTCATCTGCAATGGTGATGATCTGCAATCCCGCCTTGCCGCCTTTTTTCAACACATCATGCAGCTTGGTAAAATAGGTGCTCCAGTAAGTTTCCCCCACGGCCTCGAACATCTCGATCGACACCACCGCGTCAAACTGCCCCTTGATGTCGCGGTAATCCATCATCACGATCTCGACCTTGTCTTCCAGTCCCAGACGCTTCATGCGCTCGACGGCATAATCGTGCTGGGCCTGGCTGATGGTCACGCCGGTGACGCGTGCACCGATAGTCTCGGCGGCATATTGCGCGAAGCCGCCCCAGCCGCAGCCAATTTCCAGAACATGCTGGCCGGGCCGGAGATCGACCATCTTCGCCAGCTTGGCATATTTGGCGGTTTGCGCCGCGCCTAAATCTTTATGCTCGCGGAAACGCTCTCCCTCAAAAAGCGCCGAAGAATAGGTCATACTCTGGTCGAGCCACTGATCGTAGAAACCGTTACCAAGATCGTAGTGATCGAAGATATTCCTGCGGCTGCCCTTCTTCGTGTTCTTGCGCAAGGCATGCGTGATTCTGTTGACAGCGCGGGTGATGAAATTACCCGTGAAGAGCTGGCCCAGCTTTTCACTGTTCAGGCTCAGCACGGTCAGGAGCGTTGCCAGGTCGGGCGTATCCCATTCGCCTTCGCGATAACCGTCGCAAAAACCGATATCGCCGGACGTCATGACCCGTTTCATGAAGTTGAAGTCTTTGACGAGCAAGGTGGCTGACGGCCCCGCTTCGCCCCCTTCCAGCATCATGTGCTGCCCGTCGGGGAAGACGACATCCATTCGCCCGAACGCCCAGGCCTTGCGCAGGGTTTCCACCCCTTTGCGCACCACGAACGGCTGGTTCTTCAAGTCATGGTCGATAGCGATGGTCATGAACGGTGGCCTTTCCTCAGAAGCGGTTGAACCTCTTATACGGTACGCCGTGCCGGTCGGATGCGACAGGCAACTCAATTCAGATACGGCACCAAGCTAACAGAAAACCCGTCAAACGCAAAAAGGCCCGGTACGCGAACCGGGCCTTTTCACGAAGATGTTAAAGTGGCTATTGCCTTACCGTCACCGCTCCACCGGTATAGGCAACTTCTTTGTCGAAGGCGTCATAGGCTGTGCTGGCAGTTCCCGCCTTGATAAAGCGGACCCGGAAGGTACGATTGGACACCATGCCTTTGTAGCTGCCGGTGCGCGCACCGATGGTCAGTTCGCCGGTTTTTTCGTTATAGGTGAGCGGGATGCGCGAAAACTCACCACGCACATAGCCGTTAGACACGCCGTCGTCTTCGTAGAAGCTGAAGCTGCCGTGAGCGCCGGTATAGACATTGAGCGTGATCGGCGCATCGGGCTTTTCATCGACATACTGCGTGACCGGACCGACCGGCACCACCGAGCCCGCCTTGACGAACAGCGGAATCTGATCGAGCGGCGCCTTGACCGTGATCGATGCGCCGCCGTCAAAACGTTCGCCGGTATAGTAGTTATACCAACCTGCCCCCGCCGGCAGGTAGACCTCACGCGAACGTGCCTCGTAGGCCGTCACCGGCGCCACCAGGAACGCCTTGCCGAACATGTATTCGTCATTGACGTTCTTGCCCTTGGCATCGTTCGGGAAGTCCATGGCGAAACCGCGCATGATGGTGCCCGAATTATAGTAGATATCCGAGGCCGTGGCGTAGATGTATGGCATCAGTCGATAGCGCAGTTCTAGATAGCTGACCATATTGGCGCGCATGTCGGAGCCCGCCGGCGATATTTCGCTGATCTCGCGCTTGACGCCTTCACCATGCGAGCGGAACAGCGGCGAGAAGGCACCGAACTGGAACCAGCGCTGGTTCAGCTCACGCCATTCCTTCAGGTCCGCCGCCGTGCCGGTGCCGCCGGCCGAGCGGTTCTCCTGCAAGCCGCCAACGTCAGAGCCCTGGAAGCGCGTTTCCTGTGCGTAGCCGCCGATATCGTGCGTCCAGTTAGGGATACCCGACATCGACATCTGTACGCCAGCCGAAATCTGATCGTGGAAATTGGCCCAGGTGCCGACGATATCGCCCGACCATACCGCCGCGGCGTTGCGCTGCACGCCGGCGAAACCGGAACGTGTCAGGATGAACTGGCGCGTATCGGGCTGATCGACCTTGAGGCCGTCATACATGGCTTTGGTATTCATCAGGGCATAGGCGTTATGGACGATGGCGCCCGGCCCCATCTGGGTCGGGGTGATCAGTTTGGCGAAGTCCTCGATACGCTCGTTGGAATTGACGTCCGGCTCGGTATTGTCCATCCACCAGGCGTCGATGCCGAGCGGGATAAGCTTGTCCTTGAGCTGGCGATAATAGATATCGCGGGCTTCCTGATTATAGGGCGAATAGTGGCTGTTGAGATAGCCCGGCCCCACCCAGTCCTTCGTGCCGTTCTTGACGTTCTGGGTCCACATATAACCCTTTTTCTCGAACTCCTTGTAGTTGTCCGTATTGGCGTAGAACTTGCCCCAGATCGAGAACATGACGTGGGCGTGGTTCTTGTGCACCTCATCAACCATGCCCTTCGGATCGGGAAAGCGCTTGGCGTCGAAATCGTGGCTGCCCCACTGGTCTTCCGGCCAGTAGAACCAGTCCTGCACGATGTTATCTATCGGCCACTTGTTGTCACGATAGGTCTTGAGAACCCCCAGAAGCTGATCCTGCGTCTCGTAGCGCTGGCGCGACTGCCAGAAGCCATAGGCCCATTTCGGCATCATCGGTGCCTGGCCGGTCAGGTGACGATAGCCGCCAACCACCCCGTCAAGGTTTTCCGCGGCGATGAAGTAGTAGTTCAGACCGGTGCCGGCTTCCGAGGTCAGGCTCAGGGAGTGCGTGTCGGCTTCGGATTGCGGATTGTTGTGGTGCATGGAGATCATGCCGCCCGAAGGCCGCCACTCGACATGCAGCCTGACGGGCTTGCCCCTGGTGAAGCTGGTCTCGAAATTATGATACCAGGGGTTCCAGCCCTGACGCCAGATATTGTCGAAGATCGTCTTGTCCCCGACCTTCAGCGTAGCGTAGTCGGACGAATACATGCGCAGTTTGTGCACGCCATCCTGATCCGAGGTCATGGCGCCGTCCCACACAACCAGCACCTTCTTGCCCTGCGTTGCTTCCTTGCTGAGCGCCGGGTCCTTGGGCCAGTATTCGGCCACGTCCTTCAGGTACTGGTAATTGATGTCGGTCTCGACGCGGGTCAGGACCAGCTTGCCATCGACATAGTATTTCGCCGTCAGGCCCGGCCTGCCATCTTCCGAGGTCAGTTTAAGGTCGCGGCTGAGGAGTCCGTAGGGTGTCGGATTGCCGAAGCGCGTTACCGAATTATTGTCCCACAGCACGCCGTAATTCATATCCGACAGGACGAACGGCACGCCGACATCCATATTGTGCTGGCGCAGCTCGACGTCCTCGCCATTGAGGTTCATCTGGGCGTTCTGATGCTGCCCCAGACCGTAGAAAGCCTCTTTCGTGCCGGTGTTGAACTGTGCGCGGGTGGCGACAAAGGACTGCCCTTCGATGGTGACCGGGGTGATGACGGCCTTCTTTTCAGTCAGAACCGGCTTGCCGGCGGCGTTATAGAAGGTGATCAGACCGGTCTCCAGCGACACAATGGCCGAGGCCTTTGCGGCCTTCAGGGTGACGTCCTTGCTGGTTTCCGAGACAGTGAAAGCGCCTTCGGGCGTGGCTACGGTCATCAGCGACGGCATCTGCTGACGCGCCGGATCATCGACCGCCAAAACGTGGATGATCGAGTCGCTCATGACCTCAAGGCGGACTTCCTTTGCGGCACCCGTATCGGGCTTGACCACAATGCCGATGGCGGTCTTCTCGTAAGAGCCGGCCAGCGCCGCGCCCGCCGACATCACCAGGGCCATTACTGAAACCGATGCCCAGATTTTCGCTGCTTTCATCTCAACTCTCCCAGTTTGTTTTTTTATTGTTCGTAGGCCGCCAGACGTACCTTCAATATTACAGGCTGACCAGTGAAGTTCAGACCGTAATCAGTCTGATCACCGTTCCACACGCGCTCGAAGACCCACTTGCCGTCCTCGAAATGACCTTCCTCGACACGATCCAGCAACATGCCCTTCTTCGCATTCGCCTGGCCAGCGCCGAAGGTGATCCGTGCGTTCAGACCGGCCACCAGGAATTCGTTATCGCTGAGCTTTGCCACGGCAACCCCGCCGCTCGGCGTCTCGGAGCCTTCCGGGAAGCCGTTCCTGTTCTCCGGGTCCCATTGGCGCAGGCCAAACTGCCATTCGCGGTAGCTGACGGTGGCATTCCACTTCGCACCGAGATCGAGCTTCTGATCCGTGTGGTCGTCGGGTTCGGACACACCCCACACCTGTGATTCATAGCTCAGCTTCGCCCATTCACGGTCCATGCCGCCGAACAATTTGTAAAGCGTGGCGAAGGGCTTCACCATCTCGATATCGGTTTTGGTCGTTCCCAGCGGATGGTTGGAATAGCCGGTATAATCGAAGCCGAATGGATCGAAACCGATGCCCTGACGCCCCAGCACCGAAAAGAGGTAACGCGCAAAGACGGGTTTATTGCCGCTTTCGGCGACATAGAGCGCGTTGTCCGGGCGCGCATAAAGCTCCAGCGTCTTTTCATAGCTCTGCGAGGTCGAAGTATAGAGGTCGGGCGCCAGGAATTCGATATGCGGCGCCGCCGTCTTCCAGACGTCGATTACACTATAGACCGGCCCACCGGAGGCATAGGAACCGGCCGGCTGATCCGGATTGAGCGGATCTTTCAGAGCCGCATTGACATAGGTCGGCAGCGGATAGACCGCATCGCCTGCCGCCACGATATCGTCGATGTAGGTGGCGATCGACCAGGCATGGAAATATTCGTCGGCATCCTTGCCAAACACCGTATTCCAGTTACCAACCTTCTTGTTGTACTTTTTCAGCAGCGCCGCCGGCACCGGCTTGGCCATCAGCGCGTCGGCTTTCTTGGAATAGTCGCGCGCCGCTCCATAAACCCCGGTTTCATTCTCTGGCTGGAGCATGATAACCGTGTGCTGTTCGCCATCGATCGCCTTGATGTGCCTGACCAGTTCGACATACGCCTTCTTATCGGCCTCGCGCGTCGAGTCATAAAGCGGTGACAGCGCATAGGAGGTCGTGCCGTCCTTGTTGGTCAGGCGCGGGAAGCGCTTGTTGTCGGTCTTGACCCAGGTCGGCGCATAGGACGGGCCGGTATTCTTCCAGGTGGCAAACCACAGGATGACAAGGCGGACATTGTTCTCACGCGCCTGCTTTACGAGTGCATCGACGAAACTGAAATCGAACTTGCCCTCAACCGGCTCGATCTGCTCCCACGCTACCGGCATGGTAAGGGTGTTGGCATGCATATCCTTGATGGCTGGCCAGACCTTGGGCAACGCGGCTTCGTAATTGCTGGAATTATTGGCCTGGCCACCCAGGATGAGGAAGGGCGCACCATCAACCATCAGGGCGAACTTGCCGTTCTTCTGGACCAGTTCGGGCATCGGCCTGGTAACCTGCGCATGTGCGACCTGTGCCGAGGCCATGCCAGTCAACACGCTGGCTGATAGCGCTAACAGAAAGCGCTGCGCCAGATTTTTTTTGACTATTTTAACCACGCTTGCCTGCTCCCTCAAAACGCTGCCCCGCTTATTTTTGCAAAGTTTTATCTGCAAATGGACAGTCAAATATAAAAATATTCGTACCGCAGGGGGCGCCAGTCCGGCAAGCATCAAATGACGAATCTGGTTTTAAATAGTATTTTTTTCTGTAAACTTCTTACGGCGAAGCGGCGAATCTATGTTGACTGAAATCACAGGATGCGCCGCCGAGACCAACAAACGCCTACCCAGAAAGTCACGTTATGCGCTCCGAACTCGGCGTAAGCCTCGCCTACGGTCTCCTCGCCTCCCTAGGGCAATCCATCGTCACCGGCGAGTTCGAGAAAACCGGCTTCCCGACCGAAGCGGAACTGTGCGCGAAGTTTGGTGCCAGCCGGACCGTCATGCGCGAAGCGGTCAAGATGCTCTCCGCCAAGGGCCTGATCAGTTCACGGCAGCGCCAGGGCACACGCGTCGAGCCGGTCGATAACTGGAACCTGCTCGATCCCGACGTGCTCCGCTGGCTGATGGAGCGCCCCTACTCCAACAAGATCTTCCTTGAATTCGCCCAGATGCGCCTGGCCATCGAGCCGGCTGCCGCAGCGCTTGCCGCCGAATTGCAGGACAAACGCGCCATCGCCGGCATCCGCGAAGGTTTACAGGCAATGATCGATCATGCCAATCAGTCCGACCTGGCGTTACAGGCCGATATTGATTTTCACGTCGCTATATTGAAAGCGTCGGGCAATCCTTTCTTCTGGCGCCTGAAACCGCTGATTACCAATGCTCTGCATATGTCGATCCAGCTCACCAACAAGATTGCCGGCCACATGGCCGATATCGACGCCCATGAGGCTATATTGCTGGCGATCGAAAAAGGCGACGCAGCCACGGCAAAAAAAGCTTCAGAAGATATTCTGCTGGAATCCCTGAACTTCATTGAAAAAGCGCAAGGTAATTGATTTCACATCCAAAAAGCGCAACATCAGTTTTAAAAAATACAAATTACGAAATTAAATAAGTATACGATAAAATTATACATCTAACTTTCACAGTATAACTAAAGCAACAGATTACCGCAAATCCGATTCATTATATCGATCTATAAATTATTTACCTTTAAGACATAACTTTGGATTCATAAGGAACGCCCCCGATAAACAGTTTATTTTAAATACCCACACCGGCCTCCTTAAATATTGCAGTTAGCGTATCAGTACCCGTGTATTTTGCCGGAGACGTCTATGTCTAATATTCGCGACTTGCTTGAGTATATTAAAGCGGTTGATCGCCTGCATGTGGCCGTCGGGCTTAATAGCCGCACTCTGCTTGAGAAAGATTTCGAGCGTTTTCATTCCATGCCCGGTACCGTCACCGCATCAGAATATCTCACCAAACGCGTCAGGCCCTACCTGCCCGCCGGCACAGCTGCCGGCATATATGATCCGGCCGGACGTATGGTCGGTATGACCGCCCTGCTCGAAAATATTCGCATACCCGACACTGCCCGCCAGACGGTTGGCCAGAGACGATAAAACGCCGGCTGGCCTTAGGTGTTCAGTGTCAGACCGTCGGCGTAATCCGCACCATCACCACACCATGCGGCGCAACCTCGGCGCTGTAATTGGCCTTGATGCCCTTCTGCACCGACTTCGACCACAGGTCTTTTACGCTGGCTTTCAAACCTGCCGGCAATTGCAGGGCTTCCCACTCCACCGAAATGGTCTTCGCTTCCTCTCCCCGATTGAACAGGACCACGGCGCGATCACCGCCGGCCAGCGGCCGTACCCAGACTTCGGTATCGCCGTTTTGGGCCACACGCCGCGCCTGCTGGCCCAGCTTGTCCTGATCGACCGCGATGACATCCCTGTTGGTCAGAATATCGAGCGTGGCCTTGTCCATTTTCGACAGGTCGTTGCCAGCGATCAGCGGCGCGGCCAGCATGGCCCACAGCGAAAAGTGCGAGCGATATTCCACGTCCGTCATGCCGCCATTGCCGACTTCCAGCATGTCCGGGTCATTCCAGTGGTTCGGCCCGGAATTGGCCCACAGGCCGGCATTATGGTCGAGAATCCACAGGAAGGAGTGGCTGTAGCCTTCGTCCTTGTCCCATGAATCGCGGATATCACCCGTGGTGCGCCACAGATGGCCGAGCGGCGCCGCCCATTCTTCCGGCTTGTTATCGCCCCACTCGCAGATGGACAGCACGATGTCACGCCCCGACGCGCGCAGCGCCTTTGCCATAATGGTATAGGAGGAAGAGGCTTCGCTGGAACCGGTATAGCACCAGTCAACCTTCACGTAGTCGACGCCCCACGACGCCCAGGTGCGCGCATCCTGGAATTCATAGCCGCGGCTGCCCGGACGACCGCCACAGGTCTTGGCGCCAATGTCGGAATAAAGACCGAATTTCAGGCCCTTGGAATGCACATAATCCGCCAAAGCCTTGATGCCGGAAGGAAAGCGCTCCGGATCGGCCTGAATGGTGCCGTCGGCGGCGCGGTCCTTTTGCCAGCAATCGTCGATGACGACATACTGATAGCCGGCATCCTTCATGCCGGACGCCGCCATGGCATCGGCTACGCCGCGAATCTTGGCTTCATCGATATTGCAGGCGAACTTGTTCCACGAATTCCAGCCCATCGGCGGGGTCATGGCGATTTCGGGCTTCGGCGCTTCCAGCCCCAGGGTTTCATGCGCCGAAGCATTGGTAGCCAACCCCGTGCCTGCCAGAGCCGCAATAGCCAAGGAAAGCGCACAACTGTATAGCTTTTGAAATTGCATCATCTTCTCCCAAATCTGCGATTTGAACCGCATTCGGGATTGATAAAATATTACAAATTATCGCTTGGCAAGCTATCGATGACGATTAAATAAAATGAATATCATTATTGTACGGAGTGCGCAGAACAGACTGGCTTTCACAATTGCAACACTGGCAGCGCGCCAGGGATTATTTTTTAATGCTTTTTACGGTAAAGCCGATCAACAATTTTTTATGACGGCCTTTAATCTGGCTGCCAAGGCTTGTCCTACATGTCTCGGCCATCTAACGTGGTTATGCCGTTTTAATTCGTCATTTTAAACCCAACCTGGGTAAGCTCTTAATTTTTCGAGGTCCTTTTGGCACATAAGCGCGTTCGTAAAGCGGTCATTCCCGTCGCAGGTCTGGGAACCCGTGTGTTGCCTGGCACCAAGGTGGTACCCAAGGAACTGCTGAATGTGGTCGACCGGCCGATCCTGTCTTATGTGGTCGCCGAGGCGCGCGCCGCCGGGATCGAGCATTTTGTTTTCGTGACGGGACGGTCCAAAGGGGCCATCGAAGACTACTTCGATCACCAGGTTGAACTGGAAGCGCAACTCGCCGCCAAGAACAAGACGGCCATACTTAACGAGTTGCGCGCCGAACTGCCCAAACCGGGCGAGATGAGCTTTGTCCGCCAGATGCAGCCCCTGGGCCTCGGCCACGCCGTCTGGTGCTCCCGCGATATCGTCGGCGACGAGCCCTTCGCCGTCATCCTGCCCGACATGGTAATGGATGCCGAGGTCTCGGCGCTGAAGCAGGCGATCAATGCCTATGACGAGGTCGGCGGTAATATCATCGTCGTCGAACCTGTGCCGCACGACCAGACGCACCAGTACGGCGTGGTCGCTATCGATGCCAGGGGCGGCCGCCTCAACCAGATGACCGGCATGGTCGAGAAGCCCGCGCCAGGCACCGCCCCCTCCAACCTGATCGTGTCCGGCCGCTATATTCTCCAGCCGGAAATCTTCGAACTGCTGGCCAGCCAGGGCGCCGGCGCCGGCGGCGAGATCCAACTCACCGATTCCATGTTCCGCCTGATGGAGACGCAAGACTTCCACGCGCTGGAATATGACGGCGTCACCTACGACTGCGGCGACAAGATCGGCTTGTTACGTGCCAATGTCGCCCTGGCCCTGAAAAATCCAGAGCTGGGCGAGGCTGCCCGCGCCGCCCTGGCGCCCTTCTTCCAATAAAAGCGTTCGCCTGTTACGAGGCAGTTTGAATTTTTATTTTTCGATGTGGCATAGGAGCTATCTCCTGCCGACATTATCTGAGGACACGCCTGAAATGACCCTGCTGCCTAAGGCCGATATCGCTGAAAATACCTACGAATATGAAACCCAGGCCAAGGTAAAGGCCACCGGTTTCCGCGAGTATGACGCACGCTGGGTCTTCGGCAAGGAAATCAATCTGCTCGGCATCCAGGCGCTCGGCCTCGGCCTCGGCACCTATATCCACGAACGTGGCGTCACGCCGAAACTGGTCACCGGCCATGACTTCCGCTCCTATTCGACCAATATCAAGAATGCCCTGATCCTGGGTCTGATGCAGGCCGGCATCGAGGTCATCGATATCGGCCTCTGTCTCTCGCCGATCGCGTATTTCGCCCAGTTCGACCAGGACGCGGCCTGTGTCGCCATGGTTACCGCGTCGCACAACGACAATGGCTGGACCGGTGTCAAGATGGGCTGCCAGGCGCCGCTCACCTTTGGTCCGGAAGAAATGGGCCGCCTGAAAGAGATCGTTCTGGGCGGGCTCGGCGTCGAGCGCCCCGGCGGCAGCCTCAAACGCGTCGAAGGCGTGCAACAACGCTACATGGACGATATCTCCTCCAAGCTGCAACTGAAGCGCAAGCTGAAGGTCATCTGTGCCTGCGGCAACGGTACGGCCGGCGCCTTCGCACCACAGACCCTGCGCGCCATGGGCGCCGAGGTCATCGAACTCGACACCAATCTCGACTCGACCTTCCCGAAGTACAATCCCAACCCTGAAGACCATGAAATGCTGGTCGACATGGCCAAGGCCGTCAAGGAACACGGCGCTGACGTGGCTCTGGGATTCGATGGCGACGGCGACCGCTGCGGCGTGGTCGACAACGAGGGCAATGAGATCTTCGCCGACAAGATCGGCCTGATGCTGGCGCGTGACCTGTCGGAAATCTACAAGGACGCCACCTTCGTGGTCGACGTGAAGTCGACCGGTCTCTACGCCACCGATGAGGTGCTGAAGAAGAACGGCGCCAAGACGGTCTATTGGAAGACGGGGCACTCCTATATCAAGCGCAAGACCGACGAACTGAAGGCCCTCGCCGGGTTCGAGAAGTCGGGTCACTTCTTCCTGGCCCCGCCAATCGGCCGCGGTTACGACGATGGCCTGAAGGCGGCCGAGGCGATTCTAGCCATGTTAGACCGCAATCCGGGCAAGAGCCTGTCGGAACTGAAGAACGCCCTGCCTGTGGCCTACACCTCGCTCACCATGAGCCCGCACTGCGCCGACGAGATCAAGTACCAGATCCTGGAAAAGATCGTGAGGGAGTATGAGGACCTGCTGGCCGCCGGCGGTTCGATCCTCGGCCGCAAGGTGACCGAGGTCATCACGGTCAATGGCGCCCGTGTTCATCTGGAAGACGGGTCCTGGGTGCTGGTCCGCGCCTCCTCCAACAAGCCGGAACTGGTGGTCGTGGTGGAAAGCCTGCGTTCGGAAGACGATATGCGCGACCTGTTTCGCAAGGAAGTGAAGCCGCGCCTGGCCAAATATCCGGAAATCACCGACTACAACCAGGAGATTTAAGGATGAAGGTCATTTACAAGGTCGTCCAACACGACGGCGGCTGGGCCTACACGGTCGGTGGCACCTTCTCGGAAACCTTTGCCAGTCACGATCTCGCCCTGGCCGCTGCCCGCGCCGCCGCACGCGAGCAGACCGAGCCCGGCAGCGATGCCGGCATTTCCTACGAAGGCACTGATGGCGTGTGGCACGACGAACTGGCCCACGGCGAAGACCGTCCGGAGACCTCGGTCGAAGACTGATGGCGGTCACCGATATCGCCACGCGTACCTATGACCACAACTGGCGGCTCGATCCGATCGTCCGCAGCCTACTCGATACCGACTTTTACAAGCTGCTGATGTTGCAGATGATCCGGCACCTCTATGCCGAGGTGCCGGTGACCTTCTCCGTGATCAACCGCAGCCGCAGCGTTCATCTGGCCGACGACATCGATGAAGCCGAACTGCGCGCCCAGCTTGATCATGCCCGCACGATCCGCTTCGCACCGAAGGAACTGATCTGGCTGGCCGGCAACACCTTCTACGGCAAGACCCAGATGTTCAGTCCGGACTTCATCGCCTGGCTGAAGGATTTCCGGCTGCTGGAATATGATCTGCGCAAGGTCGATGGCCAGTACGAGCTGCATTTCCACGGTCCGTGGACGCACACCACCCTGTGGGAAATCCCTGCTCTGACCATAATCAACGAACTGCGCTCGCGCGCCGCCATGCGCGGCCGTGGTCGGTTCGCGCTTGATGTGCTTTATGCCCGCGCCAAGGCCAAACTGTGGGGCAAGGTCGAGCGCCTGCAAGCCTTGCCCGATCTGGCCATTTCCGATTTCGGCACACGCCGCCGTCATTCCTTCCTGTGGCAGCGCTGGTGTGTAGAGGCGCTCAAGGAAGGATTGGGTAAGCGATTTATCGGCACTTCGAACGTATTGCTGGCCATGGATAACGATCTCGAAGCCATCGGCACCAATGCTCATGAACTGCCGATGGTGCTGGCGGCCCTGGCCGATGATGATACCGGCGTCGCCGCCGCGCCCTATCGCGTATTGGAGGACTGGCGCAACCATTATGACGGCAACCTGCTGATCGCCCTGCCAGATGCCTTCGGCACCACTGCCTTTCTGGAACGCGCGCCTGACTGGCTGTCCGATTGGACGGGCTTCAGACCCGACAGCGCCCCGCCCATTCCGGCTGGCGAACAGATCATTCGCTGGTGGCAATCGAAAGGCGTCGATCCGCAGGAAAAACTGCTGATCTTTTCCGACGGCATGGACATCGACACCATCGAGGCGACTTACCGCCATTTTCACGGTCGGGTGCGGATGAGTTTCGGCTGGGGCACCAACCTGACGAACGATTTCCGCGATTGCGCCCCGTTTGAGGCCAATGGCCTCGACGCCATTTCTCTGGTCTGCAAGGTTGTGGAAGCCGGTGGCCGGCCAGCCGTCAAGCTGTCCGATAATCCTGAAAAGGCGACCGGTGCGCCTTCTGAGATATCCCGTTATCTGCGTATATTTGGTAATTCCGGTCGCCACTCCGCAAAAGTCAGGGTCTGACTTCCTGCATGATAATGCCGCATAAAGTCACTTTCCTATTTTAAGGAACATGCTAATGTGAGCGCTAACAAATGAGCAGTCAGAGTCGCTGCAGGGAAGATACACACATGAAGACCATCGCTTGTCTTGTCACATGCCTGGTGCTTGCATCGCCGGCATTGGCCGCCGATCCGGTGCGACCACCCATTACCGGCGTCTCCCATATCGGCCTCTATGCCGCCGATGCCGACAAGAGCGAAGCCTTTTACACCCACGACCTTGGCGCCACAAAAGGCAGTGATCCGGAGAACCCCGGCGGCACACGCTATTACTTCTCGCCCGTCCAGTTTGTCGAAGTCCTGCCCCTGCCCGCCGGACCGGCGTCCAAGAACCGGCTCGACCATGTCGCCTTCGCCACCACCGATGCGGAAGGCCTGCGCAAATACCTCGCCAGCCGCAAGGTATCCGTTCCGGCGAAAGTCAGCAAAGGCGATGACGGCAGCCTGTGGTTCAGTGTCAACGACCCCGAAGGCAATCGCGTTGAATTCGTTCAGGCGCCGGCCAATCCGCCAGCCATGCCGGTCAATGCGCTGGCCGGTCACATCATCCATGTCGGCTTCATCGTCCATAATCGTTCGCGTGAGGATGCCTTCTATCGTGATATCCTCGGCTTCCGCCCCTATTGGTTTGGCGGTTTCAAGGCCGACGATCCGACCTGGATATCGCAACAGGTGCCGGATGGCACGGACTGGCTCGAATACATGCTGGTCAGCGGACCGGAAACCACTGGTATTCCCGCCGATATGCCCCAGAAAACAGCTGGTATCCTTAACCACTTTTCACTCGGTGTGCCGAACACGCGCGATACCTATACGGTGCTGTGGAATGGTGACCGTCTTAAGGAACAGAGCGAGACCCCGAAGATCGGCATGGACGCCAAGTGGCAGCTCAATCTGATCGATCCGGACGGCACCCGCGCCGAAGTAATGGAATTCCACGCTATCGGTAAACCGTGCTGCTCACCATTTACGGCGACCGATCCCGAAAAATAATAATCAACAGGAGCAGGACCATGTCCGGATTTCGCATTGACCGCCGCAGCCTTCTTGTTGGCGCCGGCGCCCTTCCGCTGGCCGCTTCCTCGGCATTGGGCGCAACACCGCAAGCCCAGGGCCAGCCCCTGCCGGGCAAGTTCAACCTGCCCGAACCGCTGAACCAGCAAATGAAATGGGCTGTGGTCGGTCTCGGCACCTTCGCCGTCGGGCAGATGATTCCCGGTTTCATCGCGTCCAGCCGCGCCCACATCACCGCCTTTGTTTCCGGCAGCCCGGACAAGGCGCGCGACCTTGGTGCGCGTTATGGCGTCAGCAAATTTTACGACTACAGCAATTTCGACCGTATCGCCGATGACAAGGATATCGACGCGGTCTACATCGCCCTGCCCGTCGCCCTGCACGCCGAATATGCCATCCGCGCCCTCAAGGCAGGCAAGCACGTCCTGTGCGAAAAACCGATGGCCTCGACCGTGGCCGAATGCGAAGCCATGATCGCCGCCGCAAAGGCCGCAAATCGTCAACTCGGCATCGCCTACCGCGTCCATTTCGAGCCGAACAATATGGACGCCATAAAGCGCCTGCGCGCCGGTGAAATCGGTGATCTGCGTTATTTTTCCGGTGAAGCCGGATTTGTCGCCAATCCGGATTATCCACCGCACAAATGGCGTTTGCAAAAGGCCCTGGCGGGTGGCGGTTCAATGTACGATATCGGCATCTATGCGCTGAATGCGGCTCTCTGGGCTGTCGATGAAGCGCCTGCGTCGGTCACCGCCGTCTATTCGACCCCGGCCAATGATCCGCGTTTCAAGGAAGTCGAAGGCGGTGTTGAATGGCGCCTGCGCTTCCCTTCCGGTATCAGCGCGCAGGGCTCGTCATCCTATTGCTACACCTATGCCACACGCCAGAGGTTCTTCGCCTCGCAAGGCAGCATCAGCATGGACCCGGCGTCAGATTACAACCAGATCAATATGACGATGCAGCACGCCGACCTGACGCCGGTAACGATCCGCGCCGGCAGCCCGACCGTCCAGTTCAGCGCCCAGATTGACGCCTTCTGCGCCGCCGCCGCCGCCAACCAGCCACACCAGACACCCGGCGAGATGGGCCTGCGCGATATCCGTATCATTCAGGCAATCTATCGAAGCGCCGACGCCGACGGTCAGATCGTCAGATTATAGACGACACATCTGGTAAAGCACGATCCCGCTGGTCGTCGCCACGTTCAGGCTGTCGAAACCACCATGCATGTCGATACGCACCGTGGTGCAGGCAGCCATGACATCCGCAGGCAAGCCTGGCCCTTCGGCACCGAACAGCATGGCTGTCCGTGCGGCAGGCCTGACCGCATCCAGAGTCACTTCACCCGCCGGGCTCAGGGCATAGGGTGTCAGGTCGAGCCGCCGCATTGTGCCGATCAGGTCATCCACGCGGTAGTGCGGCACTTGCAGCACGCCGCCCACACTGACGCGGATGGCCTTGCGATACAGCGGATCACAACAGGCGACATCGAGGATCACAGCATCTACGCCGAAGGCCGCCGCATTGCGCATCAGCCCGCCCATATTGTCGGTATTGGCAATGCCTGACAGGACCAGCACGCGTGCGTTTTCACCGGAAACTGCCTCTTCCAAAGAGATGTGCGGCACATAACGGCCCAGCGCCAGATAACCGCGGTGGATGGGAAAGCCGGCTGCAGCGTCCATCACCATTTGCGGCACAACATATACCGGCGCCTCAGGCAAATGCGCCAACCCGCCAAGTCGCTCAGGTGTGGTCAGAACACTCACCGTCTGCGCCAGTTTCGAGGTGAACAGCCGCTCCAGCACCACCTTGCCTTCGGCCATGAACAGACCTTCGCGGCCGGTCAGGTCGCGGTCTTTCACATCGCGGTAAAGCACCAGACGGTCGTCATGCGGGTCGGATATTTCGATGATCATCCCGCTCCACTACCCTTCAGCTTCCAAAGGTCAAGGCGCAAATCACCTCAATCCGGCTTGCCTTTGTCCGGAATCCGTCATATTGTGATCACAATTCGTCAGAATACCCCGGCGGCCGCGTTTCTGGCCGTGGACCTCGTCGCGCTTTTGTCATTTCCAAATGCGCTCTGGCTGGTGTCTGATCCCAATGATCGAATAGCCATAAAGATGATTCCGATGTCGCACGACAGCTATATGAAGTCCAAGAACAAGCGCAAAATCGTGTTCGCCAAACGCGGCGCCAAGGATCTTGAAGAAGCCACCGCCTGGCTGGCCAGCCAGAATATTGAAGAGATCGAGTGCATGGTGCCCGATCTTGCCGGTGTGGCGCGCGGCAAGATCATGCCGTCAAAAAAGTTCCTCAATACACCCTATATGAACCTGCCACTGGCGGTCTTCTATCAGACAATCACCGGCGACTATCCCGATCTCGAAGGTGTGGTCGGCACGGTACAGTCCGATACCGATATCTTCCTGCGCCCGGATTTCCGGACGCTTGCCGCCGTGCCCTGGGCGCATGATCCGACCGCGCAGGTCATCCACGACGCCTTCCATCCCGACGGTCGTCCGGTGGAGGAGAGCCCGCGCCAGGTTCTGCGCCGCGTGCTCGCCTTCTATGAGGCCAGGGGCTGGAAACCGGTCATCGCGCCGGAACTGGAATTCTATCTGGTCGAGAAGAATATCGACCCTGACTATCCGCTCAAGCCGCCGATCGGTCGTTCCGGTCGTCCGGAAACCGGGCGTCAGGGCTATTCGATTTCGGCGGTCAATGAGTTCGACGCCCTGTTTGAGGACATGTACGAATATTCGGAAAGCCAGGGACTTGAAATTGATACCCTGATCCATGAATCCGGCGTGGCGCAGATGGAAATCAACCTGCTGCACGGCGACCCGCTCGAACTGGCCGACCAGGTGCTGATGTTCAAGCGCACCATCAAGGAAACCTCGCTGGAGCACGATATCTACGCCACCTTCATGGCCAAGCCGATGGCCAATGAACCGGGCTCCGCCATGCACATCCACCAGTCGATTGTCGATGCAAAAACCGACCAGAACCTGTTCTCCGATCCGGAAACCGGCGAGCCGACCCCGGCCTTCTTCCACTTTATCGCCGGTCAGCAGAAATACATGCCCGCCATCACCTCGCTGCTGGCACCCTATGTCAATTCCTACCGCCGCCTCGCCAAGGGATCGGGCGCCCCGGTCAATACGCAATGGGGCTACGATAACCGCACCGCCGGCCTGCGCGTGCCGCCATCGAACCCGGCCAACCGCCGCCTGGAAAACCGTCTGCCGTCGTCCGACGCCAATCCTTACCTGGCCATTGCCGCGGTGCTGGCCTCCGGCTATCTCGGCATGATCGACAAGCTGACACCCGCCGATCCGGTCGACAAGGATGCCTCGACCCTGCCGCAGGGTGACCTGCCCTATTCGTTGGTGCAGGCCATTATCAAGCTGGAACGCGCCCAGCCGATCATCGATATTCTGGGTCCGCAGTTCGTTACCGCCTATACCCGCGTCAAGCTGCACGAATACGAAACCTTCATGCAGACCATCAGCCCGTGGGAACGCGAATTCCTGCTGCTGAATGTGTAATAGAGGCAAAACGGCTGAACCACGAGCCGAATACCCATGAAAAATACCGGCCATCCTTCCGATTCCTGGTACGTCACCACAGCAGAACGTTCAGCATATCCAACACTGGAGGACGCCCACCATACCGATGTCTGCATCATCGGCGGCGGCTATACCGGGCTGGGCGCCGCCATCGAACTCAGCCGTCAGGGCATCCACGTCACTGTGCTCGATTCGGCGCAGATCGGTTCTGGCGCTTCCGGCCGCAATGGCGGACAAATACATACCGGCCAGCGTATTGATCCGGAGAAAATAGCCGATATCCTCGGCCTCGGTCTGGCACGCCAGTTATGGGACATGTCGGAAGACGCCAAGACAAGCCTCTATGAGCTTGTTCGTGAACACAACATCGATTGCGACCTGAAACATGGCCTCATCCATGCCTGGCACAAGCCGGCCTATGAAGCCGATGATTGCGCCTATGTCGATTTCGTCGGTCAATATGGCTACGACAAGGTCCGGATACTCGACAAGACACAGGTGGCGGCTGAACTCGGCACGGATGTCTATCATGGCGGCTCATTAGATGCCGGCGGCGGACATCTGCATCCGCTGAAACTCGCACTGGGAATGGCGCGTGTGGCGGCAGACCAAGGCGCCCGGATATTCGAAAACAGCCACGTTATCCGCTATCGCAAGATTGCAAAAGGTATCCACCTGCATCTCGAAAATGGCGCCACCGTCACCTGCCAGCGCCTGCTGATCTGCGGCAACGGCTATATGGAAGGCCTGTCGGAGGAGATAGACAGCCATGTCATGCCGATAAACAACTTCATCCTGACCACTGAACCATTGTCAGATCCAGTCATACTGCCGCACGATTTCGCCGCCTCGGATTCACGCTTTGTCGTCAATTACTGGCGCAAAACACCCGATAACCGTCTTCTTTTCGGAGGCGGCGAAAACTATACGCCCTGGTTCCCAAAGGACATCAAGGCCTTCGTCCGTCGCAACATGCTCAAGGTCTATCCGCAACTCGCCGATGTCAAAATCTCGCACGCCTGGGGGGGCACTCTGGCCATCACCATGAGTCGCGCCCCCTTCGTGCGCACACTGGCACCGAACATATATACCTCCGCCGGATACAGCGGCCAGGGCGTGGTGCTGGCACCCTATTTCGGCAAACTGCTGGCCCGCGCCGTGACCGGCGATGCCCATGATATCGAACTTTTGAGCCAACTGCCCACCCCGGCCTTCTTCGGCGGGCGAGCCCTGCGTTGGCCCGCTCTCGTCGCCGGCCTCAGCTATTACGCCCTGCGCGACCGCCTGTGAAATATATCAATTCAATCCTCATGATCCTGTTGTCGCGTTTCGTACACGCAACGGTTTCATTGGCATCAAACAGCTGAAACAATTCGTAACAATTACCACACGTTTATCCGTCATTAACTACATACAAGCCATCCAAACTGTCTATAAGGCGTGACAAAATGGGGCAATCATGCAGACGGATACCATTCGGACGGTCAGTGTCCGGGATATCATTGAACATACTGCCCGTGCCAAGTCCGTCACTTCGGACAATCTGCGTGATATCAAGGGTGTTACCAGCCTTCTGCGTATCCTTGCCCTGAATGCCCTGATCGAGGCCAAGCGTGCCGGCGATATGGGCGCCGGTTTCGCCGTGGTGGCGGATGAGGTGCGGCAAATCTCCACTCAGGTCGAATCCATTTCCAACATCATGGCTGAAGACCTGGGACGGGAAATCGCCAATCTCGAAAAACTGACTGAGGATATGGCCCGGCAGAACCAGGGCGCGCGCCTCGTCGACCTGGCCCACAATGCTATTGAGCTGATTGATCGCAACCTTTACGAACGCACCTGCGATGTGCGCTGGTGGGCCACTGATGCCGCCATGGTCGAGGCTGCCGGCACAGGCGAAACAAGTTTCCATACCTATGCGTCTCAGCGGCTCGGCGTCATTCTCGACGCCTATACGGTCTATCTTGATTTGTGGCTGTGTGATCTCGACGGCAATATCATCGCCAATGGCCGCCCGGATCGTTATGCCGTCACGGGGGCCAATGTTGCGGCGGCGGACTGGTTCCGCCAGGCCCGGCAACTGGAGAGTGGCGCCGGGTTCGCGGTCGCTGACATTACTGCTGAATCCCGCCTGAAAGGTGCTCAGGTCGCGACCTATGCCACGGGCGTGCGTGAAGGCGGCCGATCCGATGGCCGGTTGCTAGGTATTCTGGGTGTGCATTTTGACTGGCAGCCGCAGGCAAAGGCCATTACCGAAGGCGTTCGCCTGTCCGATGAAGAGCGTAAGCGCACGCGCGCATTGCTGGTCGACGCCAAGGGGCTTGTCATCGCCGCTTCCGATGGCCGCGGCATTTTACAGGAACGCCTTTCGCTCAAGACCGATGGCCGCGCCTATGGTCATTATGCCTCCGGAGGGGCAGAGATAACCGCTTTTTACCGCACCCCCGGTTACGAAACCTATGAGGGGCTTGGCTGGTACGGCGTAATCATCCAGAAAAGCACCTGATCGCTCCTTTAGTTCCAGAAATGGAAGCGATCGAAGCCGCGCCACACCGGCTCCATGTCGATATCGAACGGGCTGATGATCAGTGCCATGATCGGCATGATGATGCGATATCCCAGAAAAAAGACCAACGCGAAGAAGATCAGGTTCAGGACCGCCAGACGCTTGCCCGAAAGCAATCGCTGAACGGTTTGTGGCAGGAAGGGTTCTATGGCGCCGAAACCGTCAAAGCCTGGTATCGGCAGCATGTTCAGCACGAATGCCATCAGTTCGAAAAAAGCCAGCAGCATCAGGGCATCACGGAGCAGATCGTCGCCGGCCGCCTGAGCGCCGAGATATGCCGCAACAGCCAGCATAAAGGTGGTGGCGGGACCGGCCAAAGAAATCATTGCTTGCTGCCAGGGTCTTTGGATCAGATCGGTACGGATCATGACCGCGGCGCCTGGCAGGGCGATACCGCCCAGAATCAGCGCAAGCACCGGCAGGACCAGACTGCCGGTGCTGTTGATGTATTTCACCGGATCAAGGGTCAGATACCCCTTCTCGACGATCGTGCTGTCACCGAAACGCGCTGCAGTGGCTGCGTGAGCATATTCATGCAGGCAAACGCTGGCGATCCAGCCCAGCAACACAAAGGCGAAGGTCAGCAGCGCCCGCGCTTCTGGCCACAGCACAAGACCTACACCGGTCAGTCCAAAGGCCGCCAGAAGGCCCAGAAAATTAAAACTGATATCGGTCTTCACAAGTCCCCCATCCGTCGCACCGGATTATGGCAACTGACGCGGCGGAACTCAAGGGAAAGGCAACCAGTCAGAGCGCCCGAAGGATGGGTTCGGCCTCGTTCAACGCCTTTTCTATAGTGTTCACCAACTGGTCAATCTCGGCTTCGGTAATGATCAGTGGCGGACACATGACAATGGAGTCGCGGATACCGCGCACCATCAGGCCGTTCTGAATACACAGGTCGCGCACGATCGGTCCGGCCGTGCCTTCCTTGCCGGTAAAGCGCTTGTTCGTGCCCTTTTCCGCAACGATCTCGACCGCGCCGATCAGGCCAAGAGATCGCGCTTCGCCAACGAGCGGATGAGCATCCAGACGCTTCAGGGCGTTGGCAAGGTAAGGCCCGCTAACCGTACGCGTACGCTCGACCAGATTTTCGTTTTCCATGATCTCGATATTGGCCAGCGCCACGGCGGCGCAGGTCGGGTGGCCGGAATAGGTATAGCCGTGGACGAAATCACCCCCCTTTTCCAACAGGACATCGACGATCTTTTTCGATACCCCAACCGCCGAAATGGGCAGGTAACCGGACGACATGCCCTTGGCCATGGCAATCAGGTCTGGCTTGACGCCGTAATGCTGGTGTCCGAACCAGTAACCCAGACGCCCGAACCCGCAGATAACTTCATCGCAGATCAGCAGGATTCCGTATTTGCGGCAGATGGCCTCGACCTTCGGCCAGTAGCTTTCCGGCGGGATAATCACGCCACCGGCGCCCTGTACCGGTTCGCCAATAAAGGCCGCCACCTTTTCCGGCCCGACCCTGATGATGCGTTCCTCGATCGAATTGGCCACGCGCGTAGCGAAGGCATCCGGGTCCTCGCCGAATCCTTCGCCGAACATATAGGGTTGTTCGACATGCTCAATGCCGGGAACAAGCGGCCCGCCCTGCGCGTGCATGAAGGTCATGCCGCCAAGCGACATCCCCGCCACCGTCGAACCATGATAAGCATTCTTGCGCGAAATAACGATATTGCGCTCAGGCTCGCCTTTCAGTTCCCAATAGTAGCGCACCAGCCGCAGGAGGGTGTCATTGGCTTCCGAGCCTGATGAGTTGAAAAAGACGTGCGTCAGGTCCGGATTGCCAATGGCCATCTTCTCGGCGATCTTGGCCGCCAGCTTCACCGGCGGCGGCGTCGCGGTCTTGAAGAAGGTGTTGTAATAGGGCAGTTCAAGCATCTGCTCATAGGCAACGCGGGCCAGTTCTTCGCGGCCATAGCCGACATTGACACACCACAGCCCGGCCATGCCGTCGAGCAGCGACTTACCCTCGGCATCGGTGATGAAACAGCCATCGGCGCGCGTGATGATACGCGAGCCACCCAGTTCGTGCTGCAGCTTGTAATCGGTCTGCGCCGGCAGATGGTGGGCCATGTCGAGCTTTTTCAGCTCGGCTATATCGTAATTGCGCAGAGGAGGCTTGGCGGGGGCGTTCATAATATAATCCTCAAATCTGGCTTCCGCCTCCCTGTTTACGGACGGGCGAAGGGCATACTTCCAGCTTTAACAAAACCAGCCGCCAAGTCAAATATTGTGATCACAATTTTGCGTAACCCGCCGGATAGGCATGCCGCGCAATGCTTGTCCCATCATCTGGAAATAGGCCTGGCTTTCCGGATATGTCTCCGCCTGCCATTCCGGATGCCATTGCACGCCAAGCACCTGCGAGCCGCTGATATTGGCGCTGAAAGCTTCAATCAGGCCGTCACCGGCCACAGCCTCCACGGTCAGTCCCTCGCCAAGACGCTCAATGCCCTGATAGTGCACGGAATTTACGCTCAAATGATTGCGGCCATAAACGCTTTCCAGAAGGCCGCCTTTGGCCAGTTCGACCTCATGGTAATTTTCGAACTGCTGAAAAAAATCCGTGCCTTCCGGCGCGTGGTGGTTGATACCGTTGGCGCCATCAGCCGCGCCGAAACCAACATCGCGGCGCAGGGAACCACCCAGCACCACATTGATTTCCTGGAAGCCGCGGCAAATGCCGAAAACCGGTTTACCCATGGTCACCATGCATTCGATCATGCCGAGCGAAACCGTATCACGTCCCTCATCAAATGGGCCGTCTCCGCCTTCACTGCCGTAAAGACTGGATTGGACATTTGACGGTGAACCGGTCAGCATCAGGCCATCCAGCCGCGCGGTCAAAGCCCCGGAAGAAAAGCCGTCGGCCAGAGGCGGTATCAGCAAAGCGTTGCAGTCGCCATAGACCATCGCCGCGCGGACATAACGCTCCATGACGGCATGGGCGTTTTCTACCCCGACCGTGCGGTTGCACGCCATGATGCCTACCACAGGTTTCATAGTCTAACTCAGCAATACCGCCGGTGAGCAGGCATGGAAACTGATCCAGACCTGTTCGCCCAGTTCAAAATCTTCCTGATCCCAGCGCGTCAGGTTGGGACGCACCACCTTGATCAGTTTGCCTCCCGCGATCTCGACCTCGTAATTGGTTTCCGAGCCGAGATAGACCATGTGTTTCACCACACCGGCAATGACATTATAACCTTCAGGTGCGTCGTCCACCTTTGGCGGCGTCTCGGTCCGTTTGTGCATCTCGATTTTTTCCGGACGCACCGCCGCCCAGACTGTCGTGCCGGTGCCGCCGGTGACACCATGGTCGAGATAGACAGGGCCGGCCTCGGCCGTATTGATGATGGCGTGGTCCGGTTCATCGACATCGAGCGTGCCTTCGAACATGTTCACGCTGCCGATGAAGTCCGCCACGAAACGCGAATTGGGGAATTCATACAGATCGGAGGGTGTAGCCACCTGTTGCAACAGGCCGCGGTTCATCACCGCGCAGCGCGACGCCATGGCCAGGGCCTCGTCCTGGTCGTGCGTCACCATGATGAAGGTAATGCCGACCTTTTGTTGCAGACTTGTCAGTTCGCTGCGCATCTGGTCGCGCAGCTTGGCGTCGAGCGCCGACAGGGGCTCATCGAGCAGCAGAACGCGCGGCTTCTTGACCAGCGCCCGCGCCAGGGCGACACGCTGGCGCTGACCGCCGGAAAGCTGATCGGGCTTGCGTGGTCCGTATCCGGCCAGTTGCACCAGCTTCAGCGCTTCCTCGGCCCGGTCACGACGCTCGGCAGCCCCAACGCCATCCATTTTCAGGCCATAGGCGACGTTATCCAGCACCGTCATATGGGGAAACACGGCATAGGACTGGAAGACCATATTGACCGGCCGATGATTTGGCGGCGTCAGGCTCACATCCTTGCCATCGATCAAGATGCGGCCTTCGGTCGGCATCTCGAAGCCAGCCAGCATACGCAGCAGCGTGGTCTTGCCGCAGCCCGAGGGGCCCAGCAGCGAGAAGAATTCACCTTCGTTGATGGTCAGTGACACATTATCGACCGCCGTCGTCTTGCCGAAGCGCTTGGTGATGTTTTCAAAGCTGATGATCGGATTGCCGGACATGTGAAACCCTATTTATCGTCTGCGCCGTGGCCGGCGGTAAGCGCCTCCGAGCCCTGGAACTTGAGTGCGAGGAAGGTGAGCAGGACGGTGACCACGATCAGTATGGTCGAGGCCGCATTGACCTCCGGCGTCACCGAGAAACGCACCATGGAATAGACCTTGACCGGGAAGGTGATGGTATCCGGACCGGCGGTGAAGAAGGTGATGACGAAATCATCCAGCGACAGGGTAAAGGCCAGCAGGGCGCCGGCGATCAGCGACGGCTGGATATGCGGGATCACCACGTCCATCAGCGCCCGGAATTCCGATGCCCCCAGATCCTTGGCGGCCTCTTCCATTTCTCGGTTGAACGAGGCCAGCCTGGCCCGCACCACCACGGCGACGAACGGAAAGGAGAAGGAGACGTGGGCGATGATGATATTGCCGAGATTGAGCGGCCACGGCATTTCCTGTGGCCACGGCAACACCTTGGCGAAGAAGACCAGCATGCCTACGCCCATGCAGATTTCAGGCACGACGATGGGGATCGCCAGGGCGCCATCGAACACCGTCTTGCCGGGGAAACGGAAACGCCACAGGACAATGGCGGCCATGGCGCCGAGGATCAGGGACAGAACGGTCGAGAAAAAGGCGATCACCATCGAGTTGCTGAACGCCTGAATCAGGCTGTCATTATGCAGCGCCTTCTCGTAATATTTCAGCGTGAAGCCGCGCCAGACGACATTGGCCTTGGAATCGTTGAAACTGAAGACCATCAGCGTGATCAGCGGTGCGTAAAGGAAAACCAGCACAGCCCCGACGCTCAAACGGATCGGCCAGCGGCGCAGATATTCCAGCGGCGCCGGCGGCAGTTTCCGCGTGCGGACCACAGGTGCTGCGGTTGGAGCGGCCTCGGTCATGCCTGCCTCCTTTTATTGCGGCTTTCGATGATGCCTTGAAGCGCCACGCCGATAAAGGTCATGTAGACGAGAATGAATGACAGGGCGGCGCCGAACGGCCAGTTATTGGCACGCTTGAACTGGCTTTCGATGACATTGGCGATCATCTGCGAATCCGGCCCGCCAAGCAGATCGGGGGTCAGATAAGCACCCAGCGATGGAATGAAGGTGATCAATATACCCGAAGCAATCCCCGGTCCCGCCAGCGGCACCATGACGTTCCAGACGGTGCGGAGATGCCCGGCGCCGAGATCGAGTGAAGCTTCCAGCAGGGAGCGATCCATGCGGTCGAGCGTCGAGTAAAGTGGCAACACCATGAAAGGCAGGTTGACGAAGACCAGGCCGAAGACAACGGCGAAATTATTGTAAAGCAGCGCTGCGGGATGGAAATCCCCCAATGGCTGCATGCCCAGCAGGGTCATCAGTCCGCTCGCCCGCTCCCACAGAAACTGGTAGGTCATATTGACATAACCATTGGTGCGCAGGACGGCGATCAGTGCATAGGTGCGCACCAGAAGATTGGTCCAGAAGGGCAGCATGATCAACAGGAGCAGCCAGCTCTTGGCCTTGTCGGGGGCAAAGGTGATGGCCATGGCCACCGGAAACCCCAGAACCAGGCAGAAGAAAGTGGTGACCACCGCCACCACGATCGATTTGGCGAAAATACCGAGATAAAGCGGATCGAAAGCGTGGGCGTAGTTCGACCAGGTGCCGGTGAAAGCGATATCAATCAGCCCGCTGTTTTCGCCGAAGCTGTACAGCCAGACGATCCCCATGGGGATGATGAAGAACGCCACAAGCCAGAACAGTGGCGCACTGATCAGCGTCGCAAAAATGGACTTGGCCTGCCGCCAGCTCTGCTCCACGTGAAGACCTCCCCAAAATAAACTCAGATAAAACCCCGGTGCACGCCGTGCGCCGGGGTTCGGGACTTTTAACCGCCGACGCCGGCCGCCTTGATGCGCGTCGCCATTTCCTCGTACTTCTGCAGGCGCTCAGCTCCGGGGAACTGGGCATATTCCGACTTGGCCAGCAGATCGGCAGGCGGGAAGATAATGTGATTGTTGCGGTAGGACTCCGGCATCAGCGCCTTGGCAGCATCGTTTGGCGTCGGATAAAGAATGGTCTTGGATATCTCGGCGCCTGCTTTGCCATCAAGGATATAGTTGATGAACTTGTGGGCATTGTCCGGGCGCGGGGCGCCGGCGGGGATGCATAGTGTATCCGAAGTCAGTTCACTGCCTTCCTTCGGGATCAGGAAGTCGAGATCGGGATCTTCGGTCGCCTTCTGCGCGATGTCGCCGTTATATTCGATGACCAGGTCGGCATCGCCATTGGCCAGCAGGGTATCACCTTCGTCGCCGGTGAATTTCAGCAGGTTGCCCGAGCGGACCAGCTTCATCAGCATGGCCTCGATCTTGACCAACCCTTCATCGGGAATGTCGTTGACGCTGTAACCGAGATACTTGCCCGCCAGGCGGATCAGATCGGCGGAATCGCCCAGAATGGTGATGCGTTTCTTGAAAAGATCGGATTCAAATACGTATTTCCAGCTATCGGGCACCACGCCCTTCATCTTCGACTTGCGATAACCAAGGCCGAGGGCCAGCCAGGTATAGGGCATCGAGAACTTGCGGCCCGGATCGTAAGCCGGATCCAGGAAGGCGGCGTTGACGTTCTTGAAATTGGGAATCTTGGCGTGGTCGAGCGGCATGAGCAGGCCGGCTTCGCTCAGGCGCGGCACATAGTCATTGCTCGGCACGATAACATCGAAACCCGGATTGCCGGCTTTCAGCTTGGCGAACAGTTCGTCATTGCTGGCGAAGAGGCTCATCGACACGTCGATGCCGCTTTCCGATTTGAAATCGGTCAGCGTGGTTTCGCCGATATAGGTGTCCCAGTTATAGAAGTTGAGCTTCGGTTCTTCACCGGAGGTCGAGGCGCCCTTCCCGGCTGGTTTGGAACAGCCGGCGGCGCCGAAACTGATCCCCACGGCGGCAGCGCCCAGCGCGGTCAAAAGCGAGCGTCTTGAGGTTCTTGAACTCATATGCCTGTCTCCTGTGAAGATGTCTTCTAATAAAGCCCCGGAAGAGAAGAGGAATACGGGATCACGCACCTGTCAATCCTAAAGTGTGATCACAAGTCGGCATTTTGTTAATAAATCGGCAGGAGTCGCCTAAACAGCGCAGATATTACCGGCCCGCGGCCAGCCTGACACGTGCATAGGCCTCGTCGAAACGCTGCTGCATCTCCGCACCGGGCCACAGGGTAAAATCGCTGGCAGACACGCGTGATGCCGGGGGAAAGATCACCTGATTATTGCGATAGGCGTCACGGGTACGCGCCCGCGCGGCCGTGTTCGGCGTTGGATAAAGAATGGTCTCGCTGATATCGGCCCCTGCCTGCGCGTCCATCATATAGTTGAGGAATTTATGGGCAGCATCCGGATTGGGCGCCGCCTTCGGAATGGCCCAGCAATCGACCGTACGCAGGGCGCCTTCACGCGGCACGACGAAATCAAGATCAGGGTCTTCACGCATGACCTGGGCGATATCGCCATTATATTCGATAACAATATCGACCTCGCCAGCCTTAAGCAGGTCCTGGCCGTTGTCGGTATGGAAGACGCTGACGTGCTTCGCCTGTTTCGACAGCAGCTTCTCAACCTTACGGACAACTTCCGGCGTGATGTCTTCGATATTGTAACCAAAATATTTGGCGCCCAGCCGAATCATGTCCGATGGCTCACTGAGCCAGCCGATCCGGTAATCGTCGGAATCGAAAACCCATTTCCACGAATCCGGCACCTTGAAATCCTTCATCTTCGACCGGCGATATCCCAGTCCCAGAACCACCCAGGTATAGGGCACACTATGGGCGCATTTCGGATCATAAGGCGGATCGAGAAACTGAGCCCCCATATTGACGAGATTCGGCAGGCGAGCGTGATCGAGCTTCAGCAGCAGATCGCGTTCGACCATGCGGCTGACGAAATCGCAGGATGGCACTATGACATCATAGGCGGGGCCATTGCCGGCTATCTGCGCGAACAACTCATCATTGCTGGCGAACAGCGACATCTCGACTTCAACGCCGGTGGTCGCCTTGAAGCCGGACAACGTATTCTGACCGATATAGGTATCCCAGTTGAAGAAGCGAAGCTTGCTCGCAGCCGCCTGCGCTTCCCCGAAACGGATGCCGGCGGCCGCTGCCCCGGTTGTCGCTAAAACAGACCCAAGCACTGACCGCCGTGAATACATTGACCTACCCTATCGGTTTACGCGTTTCGCAAATACCAGTCGTAGTCCAGTTCGGTAATCTCTTCGAAGAAGCGCGCCTGCTCGGTCCGCTTGACCTTGACATACATGTCGACAAAGCGCTCACCGAGATAATCCCGTAAAACCCTTGATTTGTCCAGATAATCCACGGCCGCAAACCAGTTCGTCGGCAGGATGGCGCCACTTTCCGCTGCGACAGCATAACCATTACCAATCACCGCCGGACCGGGGTTGGTCTTGTGAGTGATGCCGTGGTGGGCGCAGGCCAGGATCGCCGCCAGGACGAGGTACGGATTGGCGTCGGCACCGGCGACACGGTGCTCGACATGGCGCGTATGGGCAGGGCCCGCCGTGACGCGCAGAGACACCGTGCGGTTGTTGACTCCCCAGGTCAGGCCGACCGGCGCGTAGGAATTGGCTTTGAACCGCTTGAAGCTGTTGGCCCCCGGCGCCAGTATGCCCATAACATCAGCCAGGTGGTCCTTCATGCCGCCGATCATATTGTGCAGCAGCTTCGAGCCCTGCGGATCTTCCGAGGCGCAAAGATTGTTGCCGTCCTTGTCGGCCACGCTGATATGAACATGGAAGCCGGAACCGGCGCGATCGCTCCATGGTTTGGCCATGAAGGTCGCCTCGATGCCGAGCGACAGCGCCACGCCTTTGGCCAGGCGTTTGTACATCACTGCGTCATCGGCGGCGCGCAGGGCATCCGGCTTGTGCTTGAGGGTCAGTTCCACCTGCCCCGGCGCGAACTCAGAGATCGCGCCTTCCAGCGGGATATTTTGGGCATCAGCCGCTTCCCAAAGTTGACGGAAGAAGGCGCCATACGCTTCCATTTCCGGCAGGCCGTAACACTGGATGCCCTTGGGCGTTTCGCCGGTGTTGAATGAAGCCGCCGGCAGCAGTTGCCCATCATGGCCGCGCTCGATATCAACGAGATAATATTCCAGTTCGCAGGCCACCACCGGCGTCAGGCCATCGGCCTTGTAACGGTCCAGCACACCTTGCAGCACATGACGCGGATCGAGATCGTTCGGCGTGCCATCCAGTTCATAGAGCGACAGCATGACCTGGCCGACATCATCACCCAGCCATGGCGCCGGCACCAGCGTGCCTGGCACCGGCCGCGCCACACGGTCCGCATCGCCGTCTTCCCAGACTAACCCGGTTTCCTCACAATCATTGCCCAGCGTATCTACCACCAGAATGGAGCCCGGCAGGAAGCGGCCATATTCGTAGATCGGCAGCAATTCGTGGCGACGCAGGCGCTTGCCGCGCGGCACGCCGGTCATCGAGGTAAACAGGATCTCGAAATAGTTGATATGGGGATTGGCATCGAGGAAGGCCTTTGCTTCCTCAACCGTCGCCACGCGCTCGGAAAGCGGCAGGTTGCGGTCTGATTTTCCCTTGGCCGGTGCGCTCGACTTGCCGAAAGTGCTCATGAGTTCAGTTCCTGTGAAAAGCTGGCTACCGCCGTTACCAGCCGGTCGATGGCGTCGAATCCGGTCTGCGGAGAGATAAGCATCATATTGTGGAAGGGCGCAATCAGCACGCCCTTATTGATCAGGTAGAGGTGGAAGGCTTCCAGAAGATCATGATCGAGATGCCCCCGCATCTCCTCGGCATTTTTCGGTGTTTGCGGCGCAAAGATAAGCTCCGCCCGCGCACCGACATGCACCACCGACCACGGCAGGTCATGGCGCTTGATGACATCGCGCAGGCCCGCCACCAGATAGGCGGCGCCGCGCAGCATATGCTTGTAGGCCTCCACGGTCATGACCTCGGTCAGCATGGTACGGATCGCCGCCATCACCAGTGCATTGCCGGAGAGCGTGGTGCCGATGCCCGATTGTCCGGGGCCAATCTCGGCTTGCGCCACATCCATGCGCACCGCGATCTCAGCCGTCACGCCCCATACCGCCGCCGGAACACCACCGGCGATAGCCTTGCCCACGACAAAAATATCCGGCTTGAGATCATGCTCGCCGGTGTAACCTGACGGGCCAGAAGACAGCGTATGGGTCTCATCCAGAATTAATAGTGTTCCATGCATTGTACAGAGATCACGCAGGGCTTCATTGAAGCCATCGATTGGCTGGATCATGCCGCAATTGGTCATAACCGGCTCGGCCAGAACAGCGGCGATATCGCCCTCAGCCAATGCCTGGGTCAGCGCCGGCAAGTCATTGAACGGAATGACCTTGGTGGTGCGCGTCTGATCCACCACCTGACCGATCAGGCCCTGCTTGTTAGCAGCCTGACCATCATAGAGTGCCACGAAACAGTCATCGACCATGCCATGATAGCAGCCATCGAAGACCAGTATCTTGTCGCGTTTGGTAATCGCGCGCGCCCAGCGGATCACCGCGCGGTTGGCATCCGAGGCTGTGGTCGCGACCTGCCATTGCGCCATGCCAAAGCGCGCCCGCAGCAAGTCACCGACCTCATTGGCCAGCGGCGTCGGCAGCATGAAGCCCACGCCCTCGCCGGCCTGTCTGGCGATCGCCGCCGCCAGTTCCGGCCGGGCATGGCCGAACATCGACGGCGTATCGCCGAGGCAGAAATCATCATAGCTGTGGCCATCGACATCAATCAGGGTCGCTGCCTTCGCGGATTGGACATAGATCGGAAACGGCGCTGCCCAGTCGCGCATCCAGTGCATCGGCACGCCCCCACGCCAAGCTGCGCCCTCCGCAGCCAAGGCCTGCGATTTCGGATGCGTGGTGGTGAAAATATTACGCTGCCGAGAGAGAAAGTCCTGAACCGCCGTCAAATCGCCCCCAGACCACCATAGGAGATGTATTTCACGCTGAGATATTCTTCCAGGCCTTCCACTGCACCTTCGCGACCGATACCAGATTCCTTGACACCACCGAATGGCGTCACCTCTGTCGAGATCAGGCCATCATTCATGCCGACCATGCCGTACTCCAATTTCGACGCCACGCGCATCGCCCGGCCGATATCGCGCGTATAGGCATAGGCCGCCAGGCCGAACGGCGTGTCATTGGCCATGCGGATGGCTTCTTCCTCGGTCTCGAACCTGAACAAAGGTGCCACCGGCCCGAAGATTTCCGTCGAGAAAATTTCCATGTCCTGGGTCACATTGGTCAGCACTGACGCCTGGTAGAATAACGGCCCCTGCGCATCGACATGACCACCGGTGATCACCTTGGCGCCATGCTTCACTGCGTCATCGACCAGATGCTCCACCTTGTCGATGGCCTTCTGGTTGATGAGCGGCCCAAGCGTTGTCTCTTCCAGCCAGCCGGGCTCCAGCTTCATCTCTTTCACCTTCTCGACCAGAGAGGCGGTGAAACGATCATAGATACCGGCCTGCACCAGAATGCGGTTGGCGCAGACGCAGGTCTGACCGGAATTGCGGTATTTCGATGCCAGTACGCCTTCGATGGCGGCATCGATCTCGGCATCATCGAAAACGATAAACGGCGCATTGCCACCCAGTTCCATCGAGACCTTCTTCATGGTCGGGGCGCAGGCGGCATAGAGCAGCTTGCCGACCGGCGTCGAACCGGTGAAGCTGAGCTTCTTGACGCGCGTATCCGAGGTCATGGCCTCCCCGACCTCTTTCGCGTGAACCGAGGTGATAATACTGATCACGCCGTCAGGCAGCCCCGCTTGTTTCGCCAGCGCATAGAGCGCCAAGGCTGACAGCGGCGTCTCTTCTGACGGCTTGATCACCACCGTGCAGCCGGCGGCCAGGGCCGGCGACACCTTGCGGGTGATCATCGAGATCGGGAAGTTCCACGGCGTAATGGCGGCACAGACCCCGATCGGCTGCTTGATCGTCTGCAAATGCTTGCCCGGCATGGTAGCCGGGATAGTGCGGCCATAGGCGCGTTTGGCTTCTTCGGCGAACCATTCGATGAAGGAGGCGCCATAGGTGACCTCGCCGCGTGTTTCGCGGATCGGCCGCCCCTGCTCCAGCGTCACCAGCATGGCCATGTCTTCTAGATGGGCCAGCACCAGGTCGTTCCACTTTTTCAGGATGATCGAACGCGCCTTGGCGGTCAGGCCCGACCAGGCGGGAAAAGCCTTGTCGGCGGCGGCGATAGCGGTTTTCGTCTCCGCAGCACCGTGCGCCTGTACATAACAGAGCGTCGAGCCATCAGCCGGATTGAGCACGGCGAAACGATCGGCCGCGGCCGTATCAAAAATCAGCCCGTTCAAAAGGGCTTTTTGTGAGCCAGAGAGTTGCATGGAATTACGCCTTAAAAGAAATCGAGACCGCCTTAAGGTCGGCATATTTATATAGGGCATGCAGGCTGCGGTCGCGACCGAAGCCGGACTGTTTTACGCCGCCAAAAGGGGACGTGATGTCGCAGGCATCCCAGCCATTGATCCATACCAGCCCGGCCTTCAGCGCCTTGGCAGCACGCATCGCCTTGCCGATATTGGCTGTCCAGACACCGGAGGCGAGACCGTAGATGGTGCCGTTGGCGATGCGATAGGCGTCCGCTTCATCCTTGAAGGTCAGGACCGACAGGACCGGCCCGAAAACCTCTTCCTGCGCCAGGATATTGGCCGGTCCGATATCAAGCACGGTCGGCTCGACATAGGCGCCCCCGCTTTCGGTACGCGCGCGCTCACCGCCCATCAGCAGCTTGCCGCCCTCGGCCTGACCGCGCTCGATATATTCCAGCGTGGTATTCATCTGGCGCGGCGAGATCATGGCGCCGAACTGGGTCGCCGGATCGAACGGGTCGCCCACCTTTATGGTCTTCGCGATGGCCATGACCTTTTCGACGAACACGTCCTTGATCGAGTCCTCGACCAGCAACCGCGAGGCCGCCGTACACACCTGCCCCTGATTGTAGAAAATACCCCAGGCGGCATTGGCCGCCGCGCCATCAAGATCGTCGCAATCGGCAAAGACGATCTGCGGGCTCTTGCCGCCCAGTTCGAGCGAGACGCGCTTGAGATTGCTGTCGGCCGAGGCCCGCATCAGCATCCGTCCCACAGGACCAGAGCCGGTAAAGGCAATCATGTCGACATCCATGTGCAGGGCCAGGGCATTTCCCGCCTCACCACCGAGCCCTGGAATGACATTGAAAACGCCGGCCGGCACACCGGCTTCCAGCGCCAGCATGGCGGTATAGAGCGCCGTCATCGAGGAATTTTCGGCGGGCTTCAGCACGATCGAATTGCCCATAGCCAGCGCCGGCGCCACCTTCCACATCGCCATGTGCAGCGGGAAATTCCACGGCACAATGGCGCCGACAACGCCTAGTGGTTCGTGCAACACGTAAGACAGACGATCTTCCGGCGTCGGCGCTACCTCGCCATAGATCTTATCGAGCGCCTCGGCGTAATAGCGCGTGGTATTGATGGCCGCACCTATATCGAAGCCGCGCGTATTGGCGATGGGCTTACCCGTATCGAGGCTTTCCAGCAGAGCCAGATTTTCCGAATGCTCGGCCATCAGGTCGGCCAGTCTGTGCAGGATCTTCTTGCGCGCCTTGGGCGCCAATCCACGCCAGCGGCCGTCCTCGAACGCCGTCCGCGCCGCGATAACGGCATAATCGACGTCGGCGGCATCGCAGGCAACAATCTTATTGATCAGCTTGCCGTCACGCGACGAATAATTATCGAAAGTCCGGCCGGATGCTGAGGCCACTTCCGCACCGTCGATGACCGCCTTGGCAGGCAGGTTCAGCGACTTGATCGACGCCAGCACGCCTTCCAGCGTATCGGCGGGGGTAAGCGGAGCGGAAATCGGCATGGGAGGCACCTCGGCAGGCATTTGTGATCACAATTAGACAATGCCACTCATGAAACTGTCAAGGCACAGTTTTGTAATCCTAAGCGCCCCGCCGCTTTCGCTTGGGCTCCGGTGTCACCTGCGCCTTAATGGCGTCCAGCATCAGTTCCATGCCTTCGTGGATATCCGCCGCCATGGAGGCCTTAACCGTTTCGGCGTCGCCATCTTCCAGCGCGCGGATCATCTCCTGATGGTGATCCTTCGGCAGGTGCACCGTACCCATGCGTCCAAAAACAACACGCATAAAGGGGCCAACCTGAAGCCACAGGGTCCGCGCCATATCGAAAAACAAATCGGCATCGGCCAGGCGATAGATCGAGAAGTGGAAATCCTGGTTAGCCTGCATATAGGCCGACACATCACCTTTGCCGAGCGCCGTCATTACCGCCGCATCATCCTCACGCAGGCGTTTGATAATATCCTTCGTCACATATGGCGTGGCCAGGCGTGCCAATTCCGGTTCAACCCACTGTCGCGCTGTCATCAACTGCATCAGGCGCTTTTCGCTCAGGTCCGGCACGCGCAGACGTTTGTTGGACGGTTGCAGTTCAAGCGCTTTTTCGGCGATCAACCGCCGCACCGCTTCACGCACCGGCATGGGCGACACACCCAGATTATGCGCCAGGGTGCGCAGGGAAACCGGCTTGAGCGGCGGAATCTTGCCCTGAATCAGAGCTTCGGCCAAGGCATCATAAACCTGATCGTGGACCTTCGCCTCATTCAGGCTTGCGCCGGATATACTTTCCAGACTGACGACCACCATTTCACCCAAACCTCTTCGCGGCCCCATTGCATGACGCCCATTTTTGTGATCACACTTAAGCGATCCTTCAACTTAACCTAGCACAGTTCATTCCGGATTCGTAATGAAACTGCCGTTCCAGCTATCGATATCTGTGTGAACCTGACATGAACACGACGCCATCCACGCTTGAAAACTTCTGGATGCCCTTCACGCCCAACCGTGCCTTCAAGGCAAAGCCAAAGCTGCTGGTCGCTGCGAAGGACATGCATTACACGGATGCCGATGGCCGTCAGATTCTCGACGCAACATCGGGCCTGTGGTGCGTCAATGCAGGCCATGGCCGGGCGAAGATTACCGAGGCGATCCAGGCACAGTCGGCGATCATGGATTTCGCCCCCACCTTTAACATGGCGCATCCGCTGGCCTTCGAATTCGCCACAAAGCTGGCCGGCATCCTGCCCGGTGACCTGAAAAAGGTCTTCTATACCAATTCCGGCTCGGAGTCGGCCGATACCGCCCTGAAGATCGCCCTCGCCTATCAACGCACCCGCGGCCACGCTTCGAAGACCCGCCTGATCGGCCGCGAACGCGCCTATCACGGCGTTGGCTTCGGCGGCATCTCGGTGGGAGGCATTGTGCGCAACCGCATGTATTTCGGCTCGCTGCTGACCGGCGTCGATCACCTGCCGCATACCCATGATCCGAAACTCAACGCCTTCTCGAAAGGCGTTCCGGAACACGGCGCCGACCTCGCCGATAACCTGGAGCGCCTAGTCGCCCTGCACGATGCCTCGACCATCGCCGCCGTTATCGTCGAACCCGTGGCCGGCTCCACCGGTGTGCTGGTGCCGCCGAAAGGCTATCTTCAGCGTCTGCGCGCCCTGTGTGACAAGCATGATATCCTGCTGATTTTCGATGAGGTCATCACCGGCTTCGGCCGGTTGGGTGCGGCCTTCGGCGCCGATTATTTCGGCGTCACGCCTGATATCCTGTGCATGGCCAAGGGCATCACCAATGCCGCCGTGCCCATGGGCGCCGTGGCAGTGTCGAACCGCATCTATGACACCTTCATGCAGACATCAGACACGCCAATTGAGCTGTTTCATGGCTACACCTATTCCGGCCACCCTCTGGCCTGCGCCGCCGGCATCGCCACGCTGGAGGTCTATGCCGAAGAAGGGCTGTTTGCCCGCGCCAACGACATGGCGCCCTACTGGCAGGAGGCCGTTCACAGTCTGCGCGATGCCCCGCACGTCATCGATATCCGCAATCTCGGCCTGATCGGCGGCATCGAGCTGGAAAGCCGCTCAGGTGCACCTACCGCCCGTGCCCTGGAAGTCTTCGACCGCTGCTTCGACAAGGGCCTGCTGATCCGCGTCACCGGCGATATTATCGCCCTGTCGCCGCCGTTGATCCTGGAGAAAGCCCATATCGACCAGATGGTCGAAACGATCCGTGCCGCATTGAAAGAGACTGCTTAAGCCGTGCCGGTCAGCCCTTTGGCGTCGAGAATGAGGATAAAGACGAAGAAGACCACCGTCGCGGCGACATTGAAAACGCCGGCGGAAACAAAACGCTTCACCAGAACGAAGCGCAGCAAAAACAGGCAGATAACGAAAGCAATGCAAACCTGGCCGACGGCGCCGCCCTTGCCCAGTTGCATCAGCCCGCCCCACAGGAAGGCCAGCGACAGCAGCCAGTAAAGCCCGCCGCATATCACTTTCGCGGAATGCCATACCGCCTGCAGAAAGAGCATGTTCCCACCTTATTTTTGAACAGGAATCGTCTCTAGCATGCGCCTGACAGCACAACAAAGGGTGCTTTATTCATATTGTGCCTTTATATCATTGTGCCATTAATTCGGTTCAGACGCAGATTCACGGAAGCCTTATGTTCAATTTTTCCCATCAGATCGAAAACTTCAAATCCTCGCTGATCGGACTTGTCCTGTTGCTGGCCAGCGCCATTATAGGTCTGATCTGGGTCAGCATCGGTATCTATAGTCTGGCTGTGCGGCTGCTGGGTGATCTGTGGGGACCGCTGGCGCTCGGCGGCATTTTCCTTCTGCCGATTATCATCTACCTGATAATCAAGGCCTTACCACACAACAAGGAAAAGCGCCGCCAGTCATTGATAGACGAGGCCTTCTCGAAATCGACCGTGGGCAGTATTTCCAACCTGATCGACAGCCTGTCGGGCACGTCGCCAGTCCTGGCCACTATTGCCGCCATTATCGCCGGTTTCATGGCGACGCGTTTCCCGCAATACCTGCCGATGTTCTCGCAGATCGTCAGTTCGCTCGGTGAGGAATTCAAATTACATAAGGTGCGCCGGGCCGAATCGAAGGTACGCAAGGCGCGAGCCGAATATGAGCGCTCAGCCAACCCGACGCCGCCCGATGTCGAGCCCGTGGTCAAGCGCCGCCGCAAGAAGAACGACGATCCCTATGCGGATATGTAATAAAAGCCCGGTGATCACTCACCGGGCTTTTTATTGACAAATCGGAAAGGCCTAGAGGTCTTCCTTAAGGATAGCCATCTCGAAGAGATAAGAGCCGGCTTCGTCTTCATCGACATAGACCACGCCGACAAAATCCTCGCCGATATAGACCTCGGCGGAGTCCTTCTGCTTGCGCGGCTTGATTTCAAGCCCCTTGGTCTGAAAGGTTTTGAAAAGATAGTCCTGAACCTTGGCGATTTCGGCGGGGGTCATGATTGGCCTCAGATTAAAAGCGCAATCCGATAAAGTGGTTTGCCACTTTTCGGTTAAATTGCGCGACAAACAACTATTTGCGGGTGGCGCAATCCTCGCGCCCGACAATTCGCAAATTTAAGCACAATTCGCCGGACATGAGGATAAACTTTGTGTGTGAGCAGCTTTAATGCCCCGGACCAGCCGGCGCAAATGCAAACGGCCTGTTTTCCCCAATGTTCGCTTTCAGGCCGCTTGCCCGGTTCAGATCGAATAATCGAGATCGATATCCGGCATGGTATGATCCATCTGACGGGCGGGATCTTCGCAGGTCTTGCAGTTGATCAGCTTGGCCGGAACACCGGCTGCCGTGCAATGGGCCGGAACCGGCTTCAGGACCACCGAGCCGGAAGCAATCTTGGCGTAATCGCCTATGGTGATATTGCCGAGCACATTGGCGCCAGCACCCAGCAACACACCCTTGCCAACCTTGGGGTGGCGATCGCCGCGTTCAGCGCCTGTGCCGCCCAGGGTCACTCCCTGCAAGATGGAGCAGTCATCGCCTACCACCGCTGTTTCACCGATAACGATGCCCGTACCATGGTCGAGAAAGACGCCCTTGCCGATGCGCGCCGCCGGGTTGATATCGATCTGGAAAAGTTCCGACACCCGGCTCTGGAGAAAATGCGCCATGGTGAAGCGCCCCTCCTGCCACAGGCGGTGCGACACACGATAAATTTGCAGACTCAAAAAGCCCTTGAAGAACATGAAGGCCTGGAGATAGCCCTTGGCGGCCGGGTCGCGTTCATAAACGGCCTGCAAATCGGCCTGCGCATATTCGATGAGTCCCGGTTCGGTGGCGTAGGCTTTGCGCACGATTTCACGCAATGTCATGCCACGAATGGTGTCATCACCCAGTTTGCGCGCGATGTGATAGCTCAATGCGCCGGCCAGATCATCATGTGATAGAATAGTGGAATGCAGCATCGAGGCCAGGCTCGGCTCGGCCAGCAGCGCATCGGCGGCTTCCTGACGCAGACACAGCCAAATCGGCTTGTCGTCCGGATTAATGACCTCGAAAACCTGAGCCATGAGAAGCGCCTTCAAAAAATTCTAGCTGAGTATAGCATCTCGCAAATGCGGGAGCAATTCACCTGTGACTGCCATATGGTGAACCCGTAATATACTGACAACCGTTAAGCCATCACGAACCTGGCCGTTTGTTACCGCTTCAAGCACTATTTTAAACGGTACACGGGCATATTCAAACGCTTCGGTTTCATCCGGCGCACGATCACTCTGACTCAGGCCGGTGGCCAGAAAGCAGATGGCAGCCTCATCTGTCACTGAGTTGGACATATCGAACGACAGGATTTCGCATAGATTTTCCGCCACCAGACCAGTTTCTTCGCGCAGTTCGCGAATGGCAGCATCACGCGGGTCTTCATCGAGCGGTCCGCCCCCCTCGGGCAGTTCCCAGCTGTAAGCGTTGACGGCAAAGCGCGCCTGCCCGACGAGCGATACCGTGCCGTCATCATGCAGCGGCAGGACAGCGATGGCACGATTGGCGAATTTCACCAGACCATAATGGGCCGGCCGGCCAGTCGGCGCCGTGACATCATGGCTTTCGACCTTTATCCACGGATTCTGGAAGACTGTTTGCGATGTCACTTCCCGCCATTGCGGCCGGCGAGCCAGGCGGTCTTCGCTATCCCAGGGCGGCAGTTTGGGTGTTTTATCCGGCACAGGACACCTATATGGTTGGCTTCAGATTCTTTCGCGAAAGCCATAGCATGTCCTTCCCCGCCTTTGACCAGACGCCCATCGAATTCGGCCAGCCCGTACCGCAAAAAAAGTCCACCGAGGTTCTGGATGCCCTTTTTCATCGTCGCAGCGCGCCGGCCCCAACGCTCGGCCTGCCGGCGCCAAGTGAAGAGGAAGTGGACCTGCTGATCCGGATTGGCTTCCGCGTGCCGGATCATGGCAAGCTGGGGCCATGGCGCATCGTGCGCTTTACCTCGGAAAGCAAAGCCAGGCTGGTCGAAAAGCTGAAAACCCTGGCCGAGAGCCGTGATGATCGTAAAGCGGTCGGCGCCCTGCAAAAACTGTCCATTCCGCCCGAAGCCCTGCTGGTGATTTCCAGCCCGGTCTTTCCTTACAAAAAGCCCTTGTGGGAACAGCAGCTTTCCGCTGCCGCCGTCTGCCAGACCCTGTTGATCGCCGCCGGCGCTCTGGGGTACGGTGCCAACTGGATCACCGACTGGTATTCCTATGACGACGAGGCCAAGGCGATGCTTGGTCTGACCGAGGGTGAAAATGTCGCCGGCTGGATTTTCCTCGGCACGCCAACCGAAGCGCCTCTGGAACGCGAACGTCCGGATTATGATAGCCGCGTCAGCTGGTGGGAGGACTGATGGGTCTTATCCAGTTAAAAATCTCTCTTCTAAATTCACCACCTTCACTCGATGACGAACTCAGATAATCGCCTAGACCTGCAAGATGCTGTTCAATTAACGCGTCTCGAACGGCCTGTGGCATGATGCCGTATTCATCCAGCGTAAGAATGATGTCTTGCATGACTTTTGGCAGATGCTCTTGTTTAGCTATCTCGAAAATTGTGGGTACGCCAAAAAGATAAACAGCATCATCGCCTATTTTAGAGCTTCCATTGACAAAGAAAGCATCTGTCTCGATGCCACGCTCCCTCATGTAAGACAAAAAGCCCATCAAGGCATAAGCAAGCAGCCTGCATTCATTGACGTTTAGCGGTGCGAAATGCGTAGTGTTCTTCATCAGATACGATGCTTTAAAGCACAAATATAGATTTCAGCCCCTGCCGCGATAGGTTGGCACGCCGAAATCGGGCACATAGATGCCCTTGGGCGCTTCGCCGGTCTGCCAGAAGACATCGATCGGAATGCCCCCGCGCGGATACCAGAAGCCGCCGATGCGCAGCCAGCGCGGCGCGAGCAGTTCGTTCAGCCGCTTGGCAATATAGACCGTGCAGTCTTCATGGAAAGCGCCATGATTACGGAAGCTGGTCAGAAACAGTTTCAGCGACTTCGATTCCACTAGCCATTCGCCGGGTACATAGTCGATGACCAGATGGGCGAAATCCGGCTGTCCGGTCACCGGGCACAGCGAGGTGAATTCCGGCGCCGTGAAACGCGCGACATAGTTCACATCCGGATGCGGATTAGGTACGCTCTCCAGCACGGCCTTGGCGGGATCATCGACAGGGCGGGCGTCGCCGCCCAGTTGGGTCAGGTTATCAGTGTAATGGCTCATGCGCTGGATATAGACCGCCATGCCCCCAGTTTCAACTTTACGCGAACGTCAATTTATGATGAGTTGCCTCAAACCGAAGGAAACACTATGGCCGCCCCTGCCCTGCTCACCAAAAACCTGCGCTTTCCGGCCGTGGCCGCGCCGATGTTCCTCGTTTCCGGCCCGGAACTGGTGATTGCCACCTGCAAGTCCGGTATGATCGGCACCTTCCCCGCTCTTAATCAGCGCACCAGCGAGGGCTATGCGGAATGGCTGACGCAGATCAAGGCGGCGCTCAGCCCCGATGATGCCACCTATGGCGTCAACCTGATCGTTCACAACACCAATACCCGCCTGATGGCTGATCTGGCCATTACCGCAGAGCATAAGGTGCCTTTGGTGATCACCTCACTTGGCGCGGTCAAGGATATCGTCGATGGCGTCCATGCCTATGGCGGCGTGGTCTTCCACGATGTCATCAATGCCCGCCATGCCAAAAAAGCCGCCGATGCCGGTGTCGATGGCCTGATCCTGGTGGCGGCCGGCGCCGGCGGCCATGCGGGCAACCAGCACCCTTTTGCCCTGATCAACGAAATCCGTGAATTTTTCTCCGGCACCATACTGCTTTCGGGCGCCATGTCGACCGGCGGCGATGTGGCCGCAGCCCTGATGGCCGGGGCCGACCTCGCCTATATGGGCACGCGCTTTATCGCCACCGCGGAAGCCCGTGCAGCCGACGGCTACAAGGAAATGCTGATCGAGACGACCGCCAACGACATCACCTATACCGATGCGATTTCCGGCATCAATGCCAACTTCCTGACGCCTTCGCTGATCGCCAACGGCCTAGATCCGGCGGCGGCGAAAGACCCGCATCACAAGATCGACATGGCCGAGGAACTGAATACCGAAGCCAGGGCGTGGAAGACCATCTGGTCCGCCGGCCAGGGCGTCGGCTCGATTCATGATATCTTGCCTGTGGCTGATCTCGTCAGTCGCCTCAAGACCGAATTCCACGCCGCCAATGAAACCTTTGCCGCCAAGGCAAAGCTGTACGGTCTTTAGGCGAAGACGCTCAACGCCTGCTCGATATCAGCAATCAGGTCATCCGGATCTTCCAGCCCGACATAGAAGCGCACCGCCGAGCCCTGCAAATAGGGATCGGGCTCATCGCTCAGACGGGCGCGGCCACGAATCTGCGGTTCGGAATTGGTGGCCAGGCTTTCATAGCCGCCCCAGCTGAAGCCGAGACCAAACAGCTTGAGCTGATTGAGGAACACCTGCGAATCCTTGTCACCATTGCCCTTGAAAAGCGCCATGAAGAGGCCGTTGGCACCCGAAAAATCGCGCTTGAAAATCTCATGGCCCGGATGGCTTTCCAGCGCCGGATGCACCACCTTCAGCACTTCCGGACGGCCTTCCAGCCATTTGGCGATCTTCAAGGCGCTGTCACCGGACTGCTTCAGGCGCAGGTGCAGCGACCGGATACCACGCGAGGCCAGATAGCTTTCATCAGCCGAGGTAAAGAAGCCCCAGGCCTTGATGGCATCGTGCAGTCCCTTAGCCAGTTTTGGGTCATTGACCGACACCGAGCCGATCAGGACATCGGAATGGCCGCCTACATATTTGGTCAGGGCCTGCATCGAGAGATCAACCTCATGCGCCAGCGGTTTGAACAACACGCCCGCACCATAGGTGTTGTCGCACAGGGTCAGGATGCCGCGCGCCCTAGCCAGCTTGGCGATACCGGGAATATCCTGGATATCAAACGTCAGCGAACCGGGGCTTTCGACATAGATCATCTTCGTCTGCGGCGTGGCCAGAGCCAGCACCTCTTCCGGTGTCAGGCGCGGCTCGTAATAGCGCGTGACGACACCAAAACGCTTCATCTGGGTATCGAGAAAGCGGCGCACCGGGCGGTAGCAGGAATTGACGACCAGGATTTCGTCACCCGCCGAAAGGAAGGCGAATATCGGCAAGGTCAGGGCCGCCAGCCCCGAAGGCAGGATAAAGGCCTCCTGCGCGCCTTCCAGTTCGGCGATCAAGCGGCAGAGTTCGTTCTGCGTCGAGAGACCATCCGTGCCATAGGTCGGCTTGATATCGTCGTTGTAGAGCACTTCCGCATTTTCGAACAACACGGTAGAGCCCCGCTCCACGGCCGTATTGACGGCACGGCGGGAGTTCTGGCGGCCAAGCGTGGCACTGGTCAGGCGGGTAGTCTCTTTCATCGCGGACACTCGAAAAGGCGGATCAGTATACGATCCTCTTCAACCGCGAAACGGTGCTGGAAGCAAGCCATAAGAACTGAGGATACCGGTCAGTTTCCCTGATCATGGCGATCCACAACCGTAAAAAGTAATCCGTACTTTGACTATTTGCCGTTTAGGCATCATAGTTAATGACAGAGGCGCGACCATGGTGTCGAAGGCGGGGGCCATGCTGTTATTAGAATCCAGTTCGTCGGGAGAGCTTGTCGCCAGAGCGTTTGAGCAATTGCCTCTTTACGCTAAAGCTATCGTTGGACTGATATTTTTTATCATCGCGGGTGTGACTGCTTTTGCCATATGGGCGATGTTAAAAATGCTTATATATGCGCTCACTTGGCGAGAGCGCGCGCCATTCACACATCCGGATAATTTTGAAAAGAAACTGAAAATCGCCAATGCCGGAGATGCCCTGGCCTGTTACCAGATGGGTGAATTGTGGCTTAAGGAAATACCACTCACCCGCCGTGAGCGAAAACTCAGCCGAAAATACTATCGTAAAGCACTTAAGATATTTACGGGTCAGGCGATCAATCACGATCCTTTTGCCCGTTTCATGCTCGGTGAAATGTATAGCCGAAAGCTCGGCCTGAAATGGCATAAGGCCTTATATTTCTTTCTTATTCCGGGCCGTCTGGTGAAATTGTGCGAAAATCATTATTATCGTTCGCGCGTTCTTTACACTGAAAAGACCGAGCACAAGACGGCCGACGCCTACCGCAACCTGGGCATTCTCAATGAAAATGGCTGGGGCGGCGAAACGAACAAAGTCGTCGCCCTCGAGAACTACAAGAAAGCGGCCGATCTTGGTGACTTCGCTTCGCAGCATAAGGCGGCACATATGCTCTATGCTGACAACAAACCCGATGAGGCGGCGCATTATTATCTGCTGGCCGCAAAAAATCCTCAGGGCGGGACGGGCGACGCCAAGAAGGCACAGATCAATATCCAGACATTTCTGGGCGACATTTACCGCGACGGCATTGGCCGGCCGGTCAGCATGGATGAAGCCTATTTCTGGTACTCCATCGCCGCCAGCCGTGGTGACCTGACGGCGGCAGGCAAGCGCCTGTCACTGGAGGCGGGGCTGGACACGAAAACAAAACTCGCCACCCAAACCCGCCTCAAGGAATTTCACCGGCAACTGCTCAATTAAATACGGGCGCTCTTTCAGAGCGCCCGTATTCTTAAGCGGCTTTCGCTGTCTTCTTATCGAACCGACCGTAGAAGGTTTCTCCTTTGGTGGCCATGTCGCGCAGCAATTGCGGCGGAGCAAAGCGGTCGCCGTAGAGCTTGGTCATGCGGTCCAGTTCCTCGACGAACTTCGGCAAACCGATCGCATCCATCAGCGAGATGATCCCGCCCGACCACGGCGCGAAGCCCCAGCCGAGGATCGACCCGACATCAGCTTCACGTGGATTGGTGATGACACCTTCCTCGAAGCAGCGCGCCGCCGTGACGGCCTGCACATAGAGCAGCCGCTTCTTCAGTTCCTCAACCTCGGCCGGTTCGGCTTCGGCCTTGGTCAGCGGGAACATCTCTTTTACGCCCTGCCACAGGGTTTTGGGCGTATTGCGGTCGGCAGGATAGTCATAGAAGCCCTTGCCATTCTTGCGGCCGAGGCGGCCATCAGCGACCATCTGTGCCACTTCCTTTTCGCCGGGGATCGGCTGATAGGCGTCGCCCATCGCCTTGGCGGTCTCAGAGGTGATCTTGGTCAGCAGGTCCAGCGCCACGTCATCCATCATTTCCAGCGGCCCGCGCGGCATTCCGGTCATGCGGCCAGCATTGTCGATCAGCGCCGGGGCGACGCCTTCCGACCACATGATCATGCCTTCGGCGGTGAAGGGAATGAAGCAGCGGTTGGCGAAGAAGAAGCGCGAGTCATTGACCACCACCGGCGTCTTTTTGATTTTCAGCGCGAAGTCGATCGCCTTGGCGACCGTGGCGTCCGAGGTCTTTTCGCCGCGGATGATCTCGACCAGCATCATCTTGTCGACCGGCGAGAAGAAGTGGATGCCGATATAGTTTTCCGCATGTGACGAGGCGGTGGCCAGCAGCGAGATCGGGATGGTCGAGGTATTAGTGCCGAAGATCGGCGCCTCTTTCCCATTGGCATAGAGCGGGGCTTCGGCCTGTTTCGTCACCTGTTCCTTGAGGTCAGTGTTTTCAAACACCGCCTCGACCACCAGGTCTGAACCTGTGATGGCCGCGTAATCCGGCGTGGCGGTGATCAGGTCGAGAATGCTCTGAGCCTTTTCCTGAGTCATTTTGCCGCGCGAGACCGACTTCTTGAGCAGATCCTCACAATGCGCCTTGCCCTTGTCGGCCGAGGCCTTGTCGCGGTCGAGCAGGATGGTTTTGATGCCCGCCAAGGCGCTGACATAGGCGATGCCCGCCCCCATCATGCCGGCCCCGATCACGGCCACCTGAGTAACATCCGACTTCGGCACACCGGCGGGACGGCCGGAGCCCTTGCCGATGGCCTGCATCGACATGAAGAAGGTGCGGATCATTGCCTTGGCCTGCGGCGTCGCCAGGGTCTTGCAGAAGAAGCGGCTCTCGACCTTGATGGCCGTATCGAAAGGCACCTGCAAGCCTTCATAAACCGCGTGCATCAGGTTGAGCACCGCCGGATAGTTGCCATAGGACTGCTTGCGGATCAGGGCATTGCCCATGATGAAGATCTGCGCCCCAGCCGGATGGTAAGGACCACCGCCGGGAATCTTGAAATCCTTCTTGTCCCAGCGGGCGACCGGATCGCCCTTGGTCTTGATCCAGGTCTTGGCGGCCTCGACCACCTTGTCGTCATCGACCACTTCATCGACCACACCGGCTGCCAGAGCCTCGGCCGGCTTGAACGACTTACCTTCCGACATGGCCATCAGCGCCGCCTGCACGCCGATCAGGCGCGGCAGGCGTTGCGAGCCACCACCACCGGGGAACAGGCCAATCTTGACTTCGGGCAGGCCGACCTGAACCTTGGGTCCATTCGACAGCACACGGTAATGACAGGCCAGCGACACTTCCAGACCGCCGCCGAGCGCCAGACCGTTGATGGCAACAGCCACCGGCTTACCGCAGGTTTCCAGCAGCCGATAGACGCGGTTCATTTCGAAGGCGGCGTCGAAACTGGCTTTCAGGATCGATTGTTCGTCCTGCGCCACGCCTTTTGCCTCCCAGGCTCCTGAAAGCATTTCTTCCAGATCGGCGCCGGCGCAGAAGCCGGTCGTCTTGCCGGAGGTCAGGACCACACCTTTGACTTCGGCGTCCGACTTGGCGCGTTCGGCAATGGTGGCCAGGTCAGCCAGCGCGCCCTTGGTAAAGGTGTTCATCGATTTGCCGGGCACATCGAAGGTGCAGAGCAGGATGCCGTCGGCGTCGAGATCGGTTTTGAAATTTTCCATTGTTCCTGTTCCCTTTATACGCGCTCGATGACCGTGGCCGTTGCCATGCCGCCGCCAACACAAAGCACCGCCAGGCCGGTCGACTTGCCGGAGCGTTCCAGTTCATCAGCGAGGGTGCCCAGGATCATGGCGCCCGTGGCGCCGAGCGGATGGCCCATGGCGATGGCGCCACCACAGACATTGATCTTGTCATGCGGAATATCGAGTACCTGCATGTAGCGCAGCACAACGGCAGCGAAGGCTTCGTTCAGTTCGTAGAGGTCGATATCCGAGACATTCATGCCCAGCTTCTTGAGCAGCTTTTCAGTGACGTAGCTGGGGCCGGTCAGCATGATCGACGGTTCGGAACCTATCGAGGCGGTACCGAGGATACGCGCCTTCGGCTTCATGCCGATGATCTTGCCGGCCTCCTGCGAACCGACCAGAACGGCCGCCGCGCCATCGACGATCGATGATGAATTGCCCGGCGTATGTACGTGATTGACGCGCTCGACCTCGGGATAGCGCTGGTTGATGACGGCATCGAAAGCCATTTCCCCCAGACCGGCGAAGGACGGATTGAGCCCTGCCAGGATCTGCATGTCGGTATTGGGACGCACCGTCTCGTCGTGATCGAGCGCCACCATGCCCATCTGATCCTTGATAGTGATGACCGAATTCTTGAAGCGTCCTTCCGCCCATGATTTCGCCGCGCGCTTGTGGCTCTCGACCGAATAGACGTCAACATCAGTGCGCGAAAAGCCCCACTTGGTGGCGATCATGTCGGCCGAAACGCCCTGCGGCACAAAATGCGTCGGGAAGGCCGCGGCGACATCGATCGCCCAGGCGCCCCCGTCCGAGCCCATCGGCACGCGACTCATGCATTCGACCCCGCCACCGATGGCCATGGTGGCCTCGCCCGACACCACCTTGGCGGCGGCGATATTGACGGCTTCGAGGCCCGAGGCGCAGAAGCGGTTGACCTGCGCACCGGCCACGGTTTCGGCATAGCCGGCGGCCAGAACGGCCGCCCGGCCGATATCGCCCCCCTGCTCGCCGACCGGTGTGACACAGCCCCAAGAGACGTCATCAACAATGGCAGTATCAAGACTGTTGCGTTCCGCCATGGTGCGCAATACCTGCGCGGACAGATCGAGCGCCGTAATCTGATGGAGAGAACCGTCCTTCTTGCCCTTGCCGCGCGGCGACCGCACGTGATCATAGATATAGGCGGAATTTTCAGGGCTGGGCATAGATGGGCTCCTCTGCTTTTAGGGCATTTTTTGGTGAAGCATAGATGCGCTTACTTTACGCGAACGTCAAGATAAGCGACAAAAATAATCAAGTGTTATTCTGGCGGAAAAAGCGTACTCGTTCATCTAATTATCATACAATATCTTGACCTCTGAGGGCGAAGCCATTAGGTCAATTATAACACAAAAAATGGACATGCCTCATGGACACCGCCGCTCCGCTTTCAACTGTCGCAGCCCAAAGCCGCCTGCGCAAGATAGAAACCTTCGCCGTGCCTCCGCGCTGGCTGTTCGTGCGCATCGAAACCGAAGATGGCGCCGTCGGCTGGGGCGAGGCCTCGCTGGAAGGCCATACCGAGGCGACGCAGGCTGCCTTCGCTGAAATCCGCGAACGCTTTCTCGGCCATGACGCTGATCGTATCGAAGACATGTGGCAGGTATTTTACCGCTTGGGCTTCTACCGTGGTGGGCCGGTGCTGATGTCGGCCCTCTCCGGCTTCGACCAGGCGTTGTGGGACCTGAAGGCCCGTCGCCTCGGCGTACCAGTTTGGCAACTGCTTGGTGGTCGGGTGCGTGATCGCGTGCAGGTCTATGCCTGGATCGGCGGCGACCGTCCGTCCGATGTGGTCGATGCCGGCAAGGCGCGTCTGGCGCAAGGCTTCAAGGCCGTCAAGATGAACGCCTCGGAAGACATGGGCTGGCTCGATTCGCCGAAGGTGGTCGATGGCGTCTGCGAGCGCCTGACCTCGGTGCAGGCCCTGGGGCTTGATGTCGGGCTTGATTTCCACGGTCGTGTCCACAAGCCGATGGCCAAACAGATCGCCCACGCGCTGGAACCGCTGCGCCCGCTGTTTATCGAGGAACCCCTGCTCTCCGAACATCCGGAAGCGATCGCACAATTCGCCAACATGACCTCCACGCCGGTGGCGCTGGGCGAACGCCTGTACAGCCGCTGGGATTTCAAGCCGTTCTTCGAACGCGCCTGCGTTGACATCATCCAGCCTGATCTCAGCCACGCCGGCGGCATTTCCGAAGTAAAGCGCATCGCCGCCATGGCCGAGGCCTATGACGTGGCCATCGCGCCGCACTGCCCGCTGGGGCCGCTGGCCATGGCCGCCTGCTTCCAGATCGGCATCTCCACGCCGAACCACGTCATCCAGGAAATGTCGCTGGGCATCCATTACAATACCAACGGCCACGACCTGTTGTTCTATATGAAGAACCCGGACGTGTTTGATGTAAAGAACGGCTATGTTGAAGCCCTGACCGGCCCCGGTCTCGGTGTCGAGATCGACGAGGACAAGGTGCGCGAAATGGCGAAGGATTGCCCGCCCTGGCGCAATCCGGCGTGGCGCGGGCCGGACGGCTATGTGCGGGAATGGTAGTCTAACCCTACTGCGAGGGGCTGAAAAAGGCCGATAAACTGCGCTTCGGTGCTCACGTACTCAAGTACGCTCCGCTCCGATGCTCGTCTATCAGCCTTTTTCACCACCTCACAGCGGGTTATACGACGCCGGGGGATGCGTCTCTTCTTCTCTTGCCCTACACCACGCTGCGCCGTAAAACGCCTTAACTCAGACAAAACAGGATCAGGAAATCATGACTGCCATTCTCCGCCGCTCGGCTCCTGGCGCCATTCTCGGTGAAGGCCCGCTGTGGTCGAAACGCGATCAATGCGTCTACTGGGTCGATATCCTGTCGCACAATCTCCACGCCTACTATCTCAACGGCGAAAGCAGGATCTGGCACTTCCCCGAACCGATCGGCTGGGTGATCGAACGCGCGCAAGGCGGCTTCATCGCCGGCCTGATGTCCGGGTTTGCCGAAGTGACGCTCGACCCGCTGACCATCAGACATATCGCCACGCCCTACCCGCACGAACCGGAAAACCGCCTGAACGACGCCAAGGCCGATGACCTCGGCCGCATCTGGGCCGGCTCGATGCACAAGCCGATCACCAAGGTTTCCGGCGCCTTTTATCGCCTCAATACTGACCTGTCCTGGCAGGAAGTCGATGGTCCCTACAAGATTGCCAACGGCCCAACCTTCTCGGCCGATCACGCCCGCGTCTACCACACCGATACCGGGAAGAACGAGGTCTATGTCTTCGATGTCATTGACGGCGAACTGGCTAACAAGACCCTGTGGCTGACCTTCCCCGAAGACTGGGGCGGCCCGGACGGCATGACCACGGATGCCCAGGGCGGCATCTGGATCGCCCACTGGGGGCCCGGGCGCATCACCCGCTTCAATCCAGATTCCACGGTCGATTTCTCCATCGACATGCCCGCCAAACAGATCACCAGCCTGTGCTTTGCCGGCGACAATCTCGATCGCGTCTTCGTCACCTCGGCGGCGGAGGGGCAGCCGGAAGACCGCGAAGGTGGCACCCTGTTTGAAATCCCCGCACCGCTGCTGCGCGGCCACACAGGTCTCGAACCACAACAGTTCAGGGGCTGATCCGCGCCAAACAGCGTGACTTCGGGAAATGGACTGTAATAGCTTCTGAACGTCCCCTCATACCTGGGACAAAACTCTGGTGGATAAGGGCTTCGCAGGATGCTAAACCCGCCGCGTAAATGTCGGATTCCATGAAGATTGATCATATGACCTACGCCGCGCCCGCCCTGATCGCCGCCGATTGGGGCACCACCAATTTCCGCCTGTTCCTCTTCGGCACGGATGGCAAGATCATCGCCAAGCATACCGCCAATATTGGCCTGAAAAACCTCGGCGTGCTGTCGTTTGAACAGGCCCTGCTGTCGGTCATGAAAGGCGATTTCGACCGTCCTGACCTGCCCATCCTGCTGTCCGGCATGGTGGGTTCACGTACCGGCTGGGTCGAAGCGCCCTATCAGGCCTGCCCTTCGAGCCTGAAGGACATCGCCGCTCATCTGGTTAATGCCCCCTCCGACCGACTTAAGGTGAAGATCGTGCCCGGCCTGCGTGCCCCGGCCGACCATGAAGGCCTGCTCAATGTCATGCGCGGCGAGGAAACCCAACTCTTCGGACTTGCCGCATCTCTGGGCGACGGCGTGTTCGTCCTGCCCGGCACCCATTCCAAATGGGCCGTGGTGGAAAACAGTGTCATCGAGGGCTTCAGTTCTTACATGACCGGTGAAATGTTCCAGGTCCTGAAGCGCCACTCTATCCTGGGTGACCTTATGGATAACGACAAGGACGATGAAGCCGCCTTCACCCTGGGCGTCGATCGCGCCATGGCTGACAAGTCTTTCCTGTCGCTCGTCTTCTCCGCCCGTACGGAGGGCCTGTTCGGCCATATCGCACCCGAAAGCCTGTCATCCTACCTTTCGGGCCTGCTGATCGGCTCGGAAATTCGCGCTGAAAGCATTCGTCATGGTATTCGCCCCGTCGGTATCGTCGGCGACGGCACCCTCAGCAATCTTTACAAACGCGCCCTCACCCATACCGGCTTCACCGACGTCACCATCCACGATGGCGATGCGGCAGCGGCGGCGGGCTTGTGGGCCATTGCCCAGCAAGGAAAACTGGTCCTATGAGTCTCACACAGCAATGGCAGGATACACTGAAGACCCTGCCGCTCGTCGCCATCCTGCGGGGGCTGCGCCCGGATGAAGCCGTGGCCGTCGGCGAAATGCTGGTCGAAGCCGGTTTCCGCATCGTCGAAGTGCCGCTCAATTCGCCCGATCCGTTCGATTCGATCAAACTGTTGGTCCAGGCACTGGGCAAGCGCGCCATTGTCGGCGCCGGTACAGTATTGAACGTGGCCGATGTCGAGACGCTGCATGCCGTTGGCGGCCAGATCTGTATCTCGCCCAATACCAATCCGGACGTTATCCGCCGCGCCAAAAGCCTGGGGCTGATATCCTTTCCGGCTTTCTTCACCCCGACCGAGGCCTTCTCGGCTATCGATGCCGGCGCGGACGCTATCAAGCTGTTCCCGGCGGAACTGGCCGGCACCACCGGCTTGAAAGCGATGAAGGCGGTTTTGCCAAAAGCCGTGCCGGTCTTCCCGGTCGGCGGTGTTACGCCTGACAATATGAAGGATTTCCTCGACGCCGGCGCCACCGGTTTCGGCATCGGTTCGGCGGTCTTCAAGCCGGGCGACACGCCGGAGATCGTCTTCAGGAAAGCGAAGGCTTTTGTGGATGGCTGGAACGCCCTGAACAAGGCCTAGGTCACCAGACATAAAGAAAACCGCCGGACGCCAATCGCTCCGGCGGTTTTCTTTCCAACTTTGCTTACTGCACAAGCCGCAGCTTGCCTATGCGCATAAAGATATCCGCCATGGTAGCGTTCAATTGTGAGGCCGACTTGAGATCATAATAATAGATCGTCTTGCTGGCACATTTCTGCAGCATACTGCTGTTGCCCTCCATCACACGCACGACAAAGACGGTGATCCCCTTGTCCTTCGCCGCCTGACAGGCCAGAGCCGTACGGGCATCGATCGTCGAAGTCGTGCTGCTCCAGCGATTTTGGGTATTATCGCCATCGGTGACGACGATCATGTACTTGTCCATGTCTGGATCGTTCCACTGCACGCCCGCTGTATAAGGCGCATTCGGCGACAACAATTCCATTCCCATCTGAACGCCCAAAGTAATATTTGTATAGCCGTTGGCGACAAGCCCGTTCACATAGGTTTTGGTATCCGCAATATTAGTCGTCATATCCTGGATGGCCTTGTGTGTACTCGCGGCACAGGCATCAGCCACATAACTGGAGTCAGGAATGGTCGCATCGAAAGCCGCAAGTGAGACGTCATATGACTTGTTACGATCTACCAAGCAGCCATCCCATGATGTCCTGGCGTCTGCGAGGATATCCACATTCGGTGTGACAGAGGTAATTTGATACTTAAATGCGGTATAGCCCGTCGGGACCGTGTAATTCGTGTAGGTGTTGCTATTCGAATTATTCGCGCTGGAGGTTACAACTGGAGTACCGGTCATAACAAGGGTCGATGAATTATACGTGCTTGTCAGGCTGGCAGAATATATAGTGTATTTGCTTCCTATCTTTTCCCACGACTTGGACGCAATCGTATAGGTTGTCGTGGAGCCAGAGACAGATGTTTTATAAAACATCTTCGATTTGGCACGTGTCAAACAGTTTGCTTTGTCCGTAGCGCCGACACAGATAGCGTCCTGTACTTTCCATACAGCTCGGCACAGGTAATAATTTACATAACCATCATCCGAATTTTCGGCACATCGCGTATAATCAACAAAGTCATAAGTTGTACTCGTAGGCAATCGCACCTGCGTCGTGAATGGCACCACGCCAACCTTGACGTCCGAACTGTTTTTGCCGTTAGCGTCAAGTAAAGAGTTCAACACAGACGTGACGCTGGATTTCAGGTTAGTCAGCTTACTGCTGGAGTTCATAGACGTTGTAATATCCAGCACCAGCGCCAGTTCGAACGGATTGACCTCGGACTGTGCCGTCGAACTGACCTTCAGGGTCTGATCGCCACCGAGACCAACAAAGCCAAGGAAAATCGGTTTTATGGTAGCTGTCGCCGAATAATTCAGTTTTGAGACATTATTGACAACGGTCTTCGTAAGACTGTGCGTACCCAGGGTAATGTCGCTGTCGTCGAAATTGTCGTCAAACGCCTGTTGTGCAGCGGCCTGAGAAATCTTATCGCCCTGGCCGGCTGTCAATGCTCCGCGCAGGACGGCGATATCGGCGGCATCCTGCATCTTGTTGCGCGCTTCATTAATCCGCGAAAAATCAATGGCGCCGCCGGTTATGGCGACCAGAAACAAGGCACTCAAACCAAAAATGATGGCGACGTTTCCGCCCTTATCGCTCTGGAACCTGTTCCACAGCCCCGGTTTTGCAGACATGACTGGCCCCGTAAAAATACGCCCGTCGGCAGTCTTGCCATCATATGTTTAAATAAATGAGATGAGACGTAGTAAACAGTGCATCTATATTCATTAACCAGATGCCAGTGCCCGCCTGAACCTGACAATTCAGGCGGGCAGCAATTTACTTTTTATCCGGCAGGGCATAGGCGATCAGGTAATCCCCTTCGGGCGTCTTCATGAAATGGTGCCCGCCGGCCATGATCACCACATATTGTCTGCCGTTCTGTTCATAGACCATCGGATTGGCCTGGCCGCCCGCCGGCAAAGTATCCTGCCACAGAGTCTTGCCAGTGCGGATATCGATGGCCCGGAACTGGTTATCGGTTGTGGCGGCAATAAAAATAAGTCCGCCGGCCGTCACCGCCGGTCCGCCATTATTGGGTGTGCCAATGGTAATCGGCAGCAGTGACGGCAGACCAAAGGGGCCATTACGGCGGGCGTCGCCAAAAGCGTGATCCCACAAGGTCTTGCCCGTTTTCAGATCAAAGGCGCGAATACCGCCATAAGGCGGCTGCTTGCACAGCATCCCCGTCACCGGCATCAGCCACCCGGCATTGACATTGACCGCGAAGGGCGCGCCGGTCTGCGGGCCAGCCCCTTCCGCACCGCCCTTGCTGGAGCGGCGGGGATCACCGACCGGGAAGATACCCTTGTCGTCCGCCTGCTTGCGGGTCATCAGCTGATCGTAGTTCGGCGTCAGGTTATAGTTGGCAATCACCACGCCCCGGCGCGGATCGACCGCTGCACTACCCCAGTCCGAGCCGCCATTATAGCCGGGATACTGAATATAGGGCCGGTCAAGCTGGGGCGCCGTGTAAGGGCCTTTGTAGCTCGCCTTGCGGAACTGGATGCGGCAGATCATCTGGTCGATCGGCGACATGCCCCACATTGAGGCCTCGGTCATGTCCTTCTCACGGACATTCTGATATTTCGAATAGGGCTGGACCGGGCTGCGTTCCTGCGGTTCCACCCCGCCGACCTCGGCCTTCATCTGGCCGACCTCAGTCAGCGGCTTGCCGGTGCGGCGATCGAGCACATAGAAATCGCCCTGCTTGGTCGGCAGCAGGATAGCCGGCACCATCTGGCCGTTCACCGGGAAATTGACCAGTGACACCTGCGAACCCTGATCGTAATCCCAGACATCATTTATTGCCGTATGGAAAACCCAGGCCGGTTTGCCTGTATCAACATTCAACGCTACCAGGCCCGACGAGTACATCTTTTCAGCTGGACGGCGCTGACCACTGAGATAGTCGGCGGCCGAATTGCCCATCGGCAGATATACCTGGCCCAGCGCCTCATCACCCGTGGCGGTGGTCCACATGTTCGGCGTGCCCGGCGTGTAGGTTTCACCCGGAGGCGGCGCGCCGGTGCGATCCGGACGCATCATATCCCAGGCGAAGCGGAGCTGGCCAGTGATGGCGTCATAGCCCTGGATGACGCCCGATGGCGCCCATTTATACTGACCGTCCTGCACCTGGTGGCCGGTAATGACAATGCCATGGACGATGGCTGGCGCCGCGGTAATGGCCACCATGGACGGAATGACCTTGCCCATGCCGTCGGTGATCTTCACCTGCCCGCCGGTGCCGAAGTCCTGGCAGAGCTGGCCGGTTTTAGCATCGACCGCGATAACCCGGCCATCGAGCGTGCCTTCAAAGATACGTTCGGCGCATGGCGTACCCGCTGCCGTCGTCGGAACCTTGTAATAGGCAACACCCCGACAGGCGGCGGTATAGGGAATGGCGTCATTCGGCACCTTGGGATCAAACGACCACAGTTTCTTGCCGGTGGCGGCGCCGAGCGCATATATCTCGTTCATGCCGGTGCAGGCGTAAAGCGTGTCGCCGATCTTCAGCGGCGTCGTCTCGGCGCCCCATTTGTCCGGCTGATTGCCGGTGCGGTAAGTCCAGGCGACCTTCAGATTTTTGACATTGTCGGCATTGATCTGGTTGACGTCAGCATAGCGCTGGGCACTCGGGCCGCCACCATAGGTCGGCCACTCCGCGCCTGCCGTGGCGGCCGTATCAAAGGCCAGAGTGTTACCGGCCTCCGGCACCGGCGATTGCACGCCGGAACGGTTGGTGATCCCGACCGCCAGTCCCAGCAAAACAACAAAGATGCCAATGCCGCCGAAGCCCTGGAGGCGTCGCTTTTTACCCTCATCCGGCAAAAGCGAGGGCAGGATACCAACCACGAACAACAGAAGCACCAGTGGCGCCACGATGCGGGGCACCAGCGCCCAGCCATTCAGTCCGGATTCGCTGAAGGCCCATAGAACCGTCAGGATAAAGGTGGCGATATAGATCCAGGCGCCGAGCACCCGCCCGGTGAAGATCAGCCCGCCGGAGATCGCCAGCGCCAGTCCGGCCAGCAGGTAATACCAGCTTCCGCCAAGCGCGACCAACTGAACACCACCGATGATCAGGATTACCCCGATCAGGGCAAGTATTACGCCCAGCGCTTTCGCGGGCCAACCCGCCTCCACTTTTGACATTAGTCCCGTCATCGCGTCCTCCGCTGCCGGTTCCGGCGGTCCAGAGGGCGGTCGAAACTCGTTTCAAAATCAACTACATCAGCATAGGATTTGAAAAATAAAAATTCAAAGTGTTCCACTTTGCATTTCAAAGCGACTAGTCAATAAACTGACCAATGCGGGCTTCGAGATCGGCGGGCACAAACGGTTTCGACAGATATTCATTCATGCCGGCGGCCAGGCATTTCTCGCGTATACCGTCGAGGGCGTGCGCAGTCATGCCGATGATCGGCGTCGTCGCGTTCATCTTCGTCGATGTGCGGATGACGCGTGTCGCCTCGAAGCCATCCATTTCCGGCATCTGGATATCCATCAGGATGACGGCATAGCCAATATCACCGGCCTTCCGCACGGCGGCGGCGCCGTTCTCGGCCAGATCGACCTCATAGCCGAACATTTCCAGGAAGGTCTTCGCCACCAGTATATTCGGTTCATGATCCTCGACCAGTAATACGCGCCCCTTGCCCGACCGGATCTCGGCCGGCGTTTCCGTTTCGCCGGGAGATTGAACAGGCTCGACTTCAGGCAGGGCCAGTGAAAAAGTGAACGACGACCCGGCGCCCGGCGTGCTGCGCACGACTATTGTACCATCCATCAATTCTGCCAGGGTCTTGCTGATGGCAAGCCCCAGCCCCGTGCCACCAAACTTGCGGCTGATGGTGTTATCTGCCTGTGTGAACTTGTCGAAAATCTTGTCGAGCTTTTCGGGCGCTATGCCGATGCCGGTATCCGAAACGGTGATCGACAGAATATCTTCATCTGCCCTGATCGTTTCAATGGCGATGGCACCCTGCTCGGTGAACTTGATGGCGTTAGAGCACAGGTTAGCTACGACCTGGTGAATACGCGTCGGGTCGCCGGCGAACCAGCGTCCCCGCACGTTATCGATATTCAGGACCAGGTTCAGCCCCTTCTCTATTGCCCTGACGGAATGGACACTGATCATATCTTCCAGCAGGCGATCCAGCCTGAAGGGCATCCGCTCGATGTCGATACCACTGGCTTCGATCTTGGAAATATCGAGCAGGTCATTGATCAGCATCAGCAGGCTTTCGGCAGATGTCGCCAGGGTTTCGATATATTTGCGCTGGTTGGCGGTGAGCGGCGAACTGCGCCCCAGAATAGTCGACAGGCCGAGAATGGCATTCATCGGCGTGCGGATTTCGTGGCTCATATTGGCCAGAAATTCCGACTTGGCCACATTGGCGGCATTGGCTTTTTCCGCCGCCACTCTAAGGCTTTCCGCCTGGCGCGTTCGTTCTCGCATGAAGTCGCGAATACCATATTGCCTTTGCCTGTCACGCAGAGCCGAGCGGATGGTCGTCCGGAAATTATTGAGCTGAACCGGCCGTTTGATCAGGGTCATGTGGCCTATGGCTTCCAGCCTTTGCAACATGACCAGCGAATCCTGCCCGGGCGGCGTCAGCAGGATCACTGGAATGTCCGACCACTCAGCCTGTGCTGCCAGCGCGTCCTGCAGGCAGTTTGCCCGGTCGGAGAGTACATGTTCCTGCGCCAGAATCAGCACGGCTGCACCTGTCACCATCTCATCGCATAAATGAGAGATGTTATTGCACAGGCAGGTCTGGATGCCATCCTGCGCCAGAAGCTCTACTGTCAGAAGACCATCCCGTGTTGTCGGCGCCAGGATCAGTATGCGCTGCTCAACATCACCGGTATCAGTGTTACTTGCCATAGGGACCATCCGCCCCCGAACTTTCCGGTATTTGCTGTGAATTCATACCATTCTGCCCGGCAGTTCGAAACGGAGTATTGGCTGCAAACGGCGTGCCTGTCAGAACACCATGGAACTTACGTAACGGTTCGCCAATCCGTATGCCCGACTCGCTCAGGGAAAACTCGCGTATGGTGCGTTCGTGCTTGCCGTTGCGTTTCTTGACGACCGAAATCAACTGCTTGACCTCGCCCTCGGCCTCGAAATAGCGGAACAGGATAACCGTATCCGCCAGATAGCTGGTGTCGATCACCGTGCTCATCGAATTGCCCAGCAAGCCATGCTGCGCCACCACCAGGAAGGTGATAATGCCGAGGTGTCCGAGATAGGTCAGCAGTTCATGCAGTTGCGCTGTCAGGAAACGCTCTTCCGGCATGGCGTTGAGATAGCCGTTGAGGCTGTCGATGACGACAATCTTCACCGGCTTGCCATTGTGGCCTTCGGCCGCCTTACGGAGCTTGTGTGCGAACTCACCCGGCGACATTTCCGCCGGATCAATGGCCCGCACCTCGATCAATCCCTGCTCGACATATTTCCGCAACGGGATGCCCGTGCTTTCCGCGCGCTGGAACATGGTCTCAATGCGTTCATCGAAGGAAAACAGAATGCTGGCCATGCCACGGCTTGCCGCTTCAGCCGCATACTGGATGGCCAGACTGGATTTGCCGACGCCCGCCGGTCCGAGCAACAACACGCTCGTGCCTGAACTTAGCCCGCCGCCCAACAGCGTATCCATCTCCGCAATACCACTGCGCATGATGGTTATATCGCTGCGTTTCAGGTGCTCGCTGGCAATGATCCGCGGGTAGACTTCGAGACCGCCCGCCTGGATGGTGAAATCGTGGTAGCCGCCACGATATTTCTGGCCGCGCAGCTTGGTGATACTCAGGCGCCGCCGCTCGGCGCCATAATCGGGCGACAGTTGCTCCAGACTGATAACGCCATGGGCGATGCTTTCCAATTGCAGGTCATCCTCTCCCCGCGCTGTCTTGTCATCAAGGAACAACACAGTGCATTCGCGACCGACAAAGAATTGCTTGAGCGCCAGAACCTGCCGGCGGAAGCGCAGGGCGCTCTGGGCCAGAAGCTTGACCTCGGACAGCGAGTCGATCACCACCCGCTTCGGCTTGACGCGTTCGATTTCATCCAGAATGCGCCGGGTCGTGACATTCAGTTCCACCTCCGACGGCTGGTACATGGTGTACTGGCTTTCCGGGTCGAAATCCTGGTCTTCGGCAATCAGTTCAAAAATTTCGACATCCTTAAGCGACATGCCGTGCGATTTGGCCACCGCCAGCAATTCCATGCGCGTTTCGGACAAGGTGACATAAAGCACCTTTTCACCGTTTCTTACACCTTCAAGAAGGAACTGCAGGGAAAGCGTGGTCTTTCCCGATCCAGGTGTGCCATGCAGCAAATACACGCGGTTGGCCGTCAGGCCACCGCCCAGAATATCATCAAATTCCGCTATCCCCGTTTTAACGATAGAAGTTTCGTTTTCCGCCTTAGTCACGTGCTTTCCCATAAAAATTGCCCTTTAATTCAGTCAATTACAGGCGCAATAATTTTTCAATTAGGAAATCGACCAGGAGTGTCAGGGCAGCGTGAAATGCGCTTTTGTGTCGTTTCCGGGATATTATCAGGCCGCCTGGCCTGGCCTGGCTTCATATTGAGCGCGCGCCTGACGGATTTGCGCATGATGATCGCTGGCCCATTTCATCAACCCCATCAAAGACGGCATCATCGATTCGCCCAGCGTCGTCAGGCGGTATTCGACCGAAGGCGGCTGGGTCGGGAAAACATGCCGACTGATCAGGCCGTCGCGCTGCAGGTCGCGCAAGGTCTGGGTCAGCATGCGCTGCGAGATATCCGGCACAGCCCGCTTCAGTTCGCCGAAGCGGTGCGGCCGCGTACCCAGGGCCACCATCAGCAGGCTCGACCATTTATCGCCTATATGATCGAGCACATCGCGCACCGGACATTTGCTGCTGTCCACCTTGCCCTCAACCTCGACCATCACGGCCTGCATGGTAGCCCTGAGTGCTGGCGTAATCACTGGTTCCTTCAAGGTAACTATCTCCCAAAAATCTGCCGTCTTTACAGGCGGCAATAAGCTACTATTTTACACATAGTCTCAATTAGTAACCAGACATCACAAAGGAACCATTATGTCCAATCTGCTCGTGACCGGCGCCAATGGGAAACTCGGCCGCCATGTCGTTCAGCTCCTGCTCGAAAGAGGCCAGGACCACATCATCGCCGCATCGCGCGACACCGCCAGGCTGGCGGATCTCGCCGCCAAAGGCGCCGAGACGCGGACCGCTGATTTCGATGATACCGCCTCGCTGGCTGAAGCCTTCAAGGGCGTCGATCGCGTACTGATCATCTCGACGGATGCCCTCGGTTCCGGTCAGCGCCTGAGGCAGCACCTCGCCGCCGTGAAAGCCGCCACAGAAGCAGGTGCTGAGATCGTCTATACCTCCATGCCAAAACCAGACGAATCGGCGGTTGTCTTCGCCCCTGATCATGCCGGCACCGAAAAGGCCATTATCGCCAGCGGCCAGCCCTACACCATCCTGCGCGACGCCTGGTATCAGGAAAACCTGCTGATGAGCCTGCCCGGCGCATTTGCCTCCGGCACACTCTACACCTCCGCCGCCGAAGGCAGGCAGGCGCACGTCTCTCACGCCGATGTCGCCCGTTCGGCGGCGGCAGCCCTCAGCAAGTCCTCGACCAATGAGGTTCTTACCCTGACCGGCCCGGAACTGCTGACCACGAAACAGATCGCCGCCCTCGCTTCCGAAGTCACCGGCAAGCCTCTGTCCGTCACTGACCTGACCGACGAACAACTGGCTGGCGGTATGAAGACAGCGGGCGTCCCCGAAGCGATCATTCCCATGCTGGTTTCGTTCGACACCACCACCCGCGAAGGCGGCTTCGATATCCTGACGGACGATGTCGAAACACTGACCGGCCGCAAGCCCGAAACCCTGCGCGCCTTTTTGGAAGCCAATAAGGCGGCGTTCTGATCCTTGCGAACAGGCGCATGGCCGGTTATCAAGCGGCCATGCGCATTCTTCTCGTCGAGCCCCATCATATTCCCGCCCTGTCGCAACTGGCGATCGATACGTTTGTCGAAACCTTCGGTCATCTGTACCCACGGGAGGACCTCGACGCTTTTCTGGAAAAATCCTATTCCCCGGCGCAACTGATGACCGAAACCGCCGATCCGGCACAGTTCTGGCGGATTGTCTATGACGGTGACAATGCCGTGGCCTATCTGCAATGCGGTCCGGTCGGCCTGCCCCATCCGGATGCCGATGAGAAGCGCCAGGGCGAATTGAAGCGCCTCTACGTCAATTCCACCCGGCAGGGCAAGGGCCTCGGCAAGCAGTTGCTGACCATCGCCATGGATTGGATGAATAAAACCTATGCTGGCCAGGCACAGTGGATTGGTGTCTGGAGCGAGAACCACAAGGCCCAGGCGCTCTATCAGTCATATGGCTTTGAGAAGGTCGGGGAATATCAGTTCCCTGTCGGCAAGACACTGGACGACGAGTTTATCCTGCACCGGCAGCCTTAGACGGCCCGGTTCTGGTCGCGCAGCCACAGGGCCAGCGGCCAGGCATAGCCCTCGTTTTTCAGATGGGTGATGACAAGCAGCGGATCGAGCCAGACCAGTTCATGATCTGCCTCGATTTTCAGGGCCGGGTCTTCACCGATCAGCCGCATTTCGAAGACATGGCTGTGGTTGTTGTAGGGCGTCCCGTTCTCATGAATGATGAAGTGCTTCAGATCCGCGATTGGCCGGACAACCTCGACCACCAGTCCGACTTCTTCGCCGAATTCGCGCACAACTGCCTGTTCCGGCGTTTCTCCCGGATCAACCGCACCACCGGGAAAATCATAGTTGTAGGGTCCGTAGCCGATACGCGAACAGGCGATCCTGCCATTGATCGACAGGATGCCATACCCGCCGGTCCGCGGAAGATAGTCCAGACCTTCCCGCCTGGCGCCATACTGGTTAATCATCGCCATAAAGAACATCCCACGGATCAGAAATCTTGCCGCTGACAAAGTCATCGTAGCTGCCGGCCTTGTAACCCACCTGCATGGTCTTGGACTCGCGCCAGGCATCCTGCAGCGCGTCACGCAAATCACCGGCGCCACGGCCCAGACGCTCGACCATGAACGCCTTGCCGCGCGGGTCGCCTTCCCTGAAACCGCCATCTTTTTCCATCTGGTACATCGGCACCAGTTGGGCGAAACTCGGCTTGAAGCGGGCGGTGACGCAGGTCATGATCGGCGCCGTGCATGGCACATAGTCCCCCATGGCCGCCTTGATATCGTCTTCCTTTACGGTATCGTGGATATAGCCGCCTTCGAGCGGGGAATGGACCTTTTCCGTGGTAAAGCCGTTGGGATTGGGGAAATCACCCCAGCCGTTATAGTGGATGCTGAGGTGCATCGGATTGGTCGAGTCACCGACATAGTGGGCCAGGATACCGATATCACGCAGCGTCAGGTCTTCACGGCGCGCCAGGTCGGCCCGATACCAGGCCTTCTTTGTCTTGTCGGTTTCGCGCGCCTCGACATAGGTCAGCACACGCCAGAAGGCCATGTCCTTGACAACCTGCTGCCAGGCATCGACCGTGGCGTAGGGCAAATAACCTGCCTTGTAAGGCTCAACGCCTTTGGCACGCAGGGCCGCTTCGTAGTCGGAGCGATTGGCCGGCAGGTTATCGAGTGAAACACCGGCCAGGGTATTGCCGTCATCATCCAAATCGATGAAATGGGCCACATCGCGGTCATTATCATGCACCTTGCCGGCACCACGCCAGCGATCCGGCTCGCGGGCATATTCGCCGACATCGGCAATCGCCTGCGGCGTGCGCAGGAAAGGCGGCATATAGGCGGGCAGCGCCTTCAATGCCATTTCGCCGATCATGCGATGGCCCGAAGAGCCCCAGGCCCAGGCTCCACCCGCCAGGGCAGAACCAATCAGCAAAGACGCCAGCAAAGTTTTCAAACGCATGGATTGCCCCTTTCGATACCCCGGATCGTTTGCGGCTTAGTCCGTTTCCGGCGCCAGCGTGACCTCAAGACCGTTTAAATCGTCGCGCATCAGAATCTGGCAGGAGAGACGCGAATTGCGTTTGACGTTGAAAGCCTCGTCGAGCTTCTCGTCTTCCTCGTCGGACTTCGGCACCAGCCTGTCCTGCCACGCATCGGCGACATAAACGTGACAGGTGGCGCATTCCAGGCAACCACCGCACTCGGCCTTGATCGGCAAACCGTTGTCGCGGATGATTTCCATGATCCGCCAGCCTTCAAGCGCCGGCAGGGTATGGACCACGCCTTCGCGGTCGGTACAGATGATATGCAGCTCTTCGTCGCTCATGCCGGTTCTCTGGTTTCACACAAAATAGGATATTGCGTGTGCGTTTAAAGAGCCGGCCCGGAAATGCCAAGCCATAAAAACCGGCCTTTCGCATCAGCCCGGCTTAACCGCGCAGGGACCTGAGTTGCAGTTCGTGGAGATAGGCCGCCACATCATGCTGGGCCGCATTCATGGCCGACCGGACCTTGTCCAGCCGCAAATCCGCCCCTTCGGCGTCGCCACGCTCTGCCGCTTCGGCGGCGGCCGCAAGCAATCCCGCGCCGACACCCGCCGCTGCCCCCTTGATGGTATGGGCGGCATCACGCCAGCCGGCATGATCGGTGGTCAGGAGCGGCGACCACAGTTCGCATTGCTGCTGGAAGATGCGCAGGACCTCTTCCATCACCACGGCGTCATTCAGTGTATAGGCTTCGAGATGGCCGAAATCGACCGCGCCGGTCAGGTCACGCAAGGCCATGTGTGTCTCCTGGAGAATCAGGAAACTACTGTGATACGTCAGGCCGCCTGCGGCAAGTCCGTTGAGATCACTGCGCCAGGGTCGGCAGATATTTCGCCGACAGCACCGGCAGCAGATAGACGAATTCCATCAGCAGGATCACATACATGGCGCCCAGTACCGGACGGCCACCGCGGAAATTATGCACGATACCCGCCACCAGCGGACCACTGACGGGACCGAGGAGAAAATAGGGCGCGAGACGCTTGATCCTGGCCAGCATGGGACAGCTCCTGATTACGCATGGATGTAATCAGGTTTGCAAATGGTCCGCCATTCTTTATTAACAACAGGTTAATAATTTTTGTGGAATACGCCTGACGCTAGAAACGGTTAACCTTAATTCTACAAACGGGACTGGCGGGATTTATGAACTTCGCTATTGTGCGCGGCAATAATAACAAGCCACACTGGATGCCATGCTTAAATCCCTCCCCCGCTTCCTGGAAGAACAATCCGCTCCCGATTCCCTGCGCCAGTTGATCATGGCCGTAGCCGACGCCTGCCGCGACATCGGTCACGCCGTCAATACCAGCGCCATCGACGGCCTGACCGGCGCGCTCGAACAGGAAAACGTCCAGGGCGAAGTGCAGAAACAGCTCGATGTGATCGCCAATGACATGATGCTGGAAGAAGGCCGCTGGGGCGGACATGTGGCGGCTCTGGTCTCGGAAGAGATGGAAGAAATTTATCCGTTGTCCGGCGGTGAATATCTGCTGGTCTTCGATCCGATCGACGGTTCCAGCAATGTCGATGTCAATGGCGTGGTCGGCACCATATTTTCCATTTTGAAGGCACCCGCCGGCGATGTGACCGAAACCGATGTGCTGCAACCCGGCCGCAGGCAACTAGCGGCAGGCTATGCGATCTACGGCCCGCAGACCACCCTGGTGCTGACCCTGGGCGCCGGCGTTTCCGCCTTCTCACTCGATCAGAAGACCGGCGAATGGCTGATGACTGTTCCGCAGATGACCATCCCGGCCAGTACGCGCGAATTCGCCATCAACATGTCGAACCACCGCCACTGGATGCCACCGGTACGCCGCTATATCGATGAATGCCTGGCGGGCAAGACCGGCCCGCGTGAGGCCGATTTCAATATGCGCTGGCTGGCTTCGATGGTCGGCGATGTCCATCGCGTGCTGACACGCGGCGGTATCTTCATGTACCCGGTCGACAGCCGCAAGGGCATCGGCAAGCTGCGCCTGATGTATGAGGCCAATCCCATCGCCTTCCTGATCGAGCAGGCGGGCGGGGTTGCGACCGACGGCCTCAATCCTATCCTCGACATCCAGCCCGAAGCCCTGCACCAGCGTGTCGGCGTCGTGCTCGGCTCCCTTGAAGAAGTCGAGCGCATCACCGCCTATCACAAGGCCTAGGCCATTTCTGTCTTTCGGACAATCACCCGGCATTCGTAGGCCGTCGTCCACTGGTCGGCGGCGGCCTCGAAGCGGACGGTAATCCTGCTTTTGCCAGCCAGATCCGGCAGCGGATAGGTTTTGACATTGCGCCCCACCGTGACTTCGCCCGGCAGGGTTTCGTGCGTCAGCACCTGACCATAGATCAGGATATTGAAATCCTTGTTGTGATCGCTGCCATTATAGCTGACCTGAAGGTCTAGCGGTCCCGGTTTTACGGCCATCTCGAACTGGAAATAGCCCCTGTTGATCAGGCGGCCACGCTCGGCGATATGGGTGATAGCGGCGGTATTGGGCGTGCCCTCGAAGGCATGATCGGTTTCCGGCTGTTGCTCGCCAAGCCGGATGGAATCGACCGTACGGCGCAGGATGTCCGCCTTCTCAGCCGCGGCGGCGCGATAACCGGCTTCTGCCTGCGGCCATTCCGCAGGCGTGAAGCGGCGGAAATAGACGGCCGTGCGGTTGTGGTGCTGACTGTAGAAAGGCCTGAGTACCAGCTTATCCGGTCGGCCATGTGCTCCCATGGCAAAGGCTTCACCAGCGCGCACCAACACGCCGTCATTGCTGTCGGCCACCACCGCCGGATCGAAGCCTTCCCAGGACTGGTCGCTCGGCCCCAGATCAGCAGCCAGCACCAGAGGCCCATTGAGGAAGGCAACCATCCGGTCGTCATCCGGCATGGTCTCAGAGTGGACGGCCATCGGCAGGGTCAGACCAACCACATCGCCTGCCTTGAGGGCGGTCAGCACAAGATATCCATCCTGCGGCCTGGCCGGCACCACATTGCCATTTACGGTCAGCTTCGGGGCGGCGCACCATGACGGCACACGCAATGCCAGCTCAAATGGCGATCTGGCTTCGCTTACACGCAGGGAAACCGCTTCTTTCAGTGGAAACGCCGTATCCATCTCCAGCCGCACGCCTTTTTCCGCCCAGTCGAGCGTTGACGCATAATAGAGATTGATCAGCACGCGGTTATTTTTGCGCCACCAGATGCTTTCGCCGTGCTTGGAATGGCTTTCCATGCCGGAACCGACACAACACCAGAAATCATTATCCGGCGAGGAATGCACCCGCCCGTAGCCAGAGGCCAGCGGCGTGAAATAGGTGAACATGCCGGTTTGCGGATCCTGCTGCGACATGATGTGATTGAGGTGCGCCCGCTCATAAAAGTCGAAATAGCGCGCATCTCCCGACCACCCATACAGATGCCGTGTCAGCCTCAGCATGTTGTAACTGTTGCAGGCCTCGCAGGTCTGCTGGCCGAGGCGTTTCGATAGCTTGCGTGGTTCGCCGAAGTGCTCATATTCCGAATTGCCGCCGATGACGTAGGAATGATCTTTCGTCACTGTTTCCCAGAAAAACAACGCGGCTTTGGCGCTGTCCTGACGATGCTGGTCGGTGGGCGCCACTTCGTAGAGGCGCGCCAGGCCGATCACCTTCGGGATCTGCGTATTGGCATGCTTGCCCGCCAGTTCGTCCCGGCCCGCAGCCAGGGGATCAAGTACGGCGCGGTGGCGGATGCGCTCGGCCAGTATCAGCCAGCGTTTGTCGTCCGTACGAGCGTAAAGCTCGGCATAGCACTCATTGATGCCGCCATGCTCAGCACGCATGATTTCCTGAAGCTGCGTATCGGACAGGCCTTCGAAAATGCGGCCGAGATAATCCGCCAGTCCCAGGGCGACCTGAAGTGAGGCCGGATCATCGCAATAGTGATGCGCGTCAAGCGTCCCCGCCAGTACCTTGTGATAGGTATAGATCGGCACCCAGCCGCCATTAAGATCAAAGCCCTGGGTGCGGATATCGCCGCGGCGGATTTCCTCGAAGATGACCTTGCCGTCGACCGTCCTGGGTTTTCCGTTTTCATCCGGCCGATCGACATTGGTGCCGCCCGCATAGCCGTCACCATTGCGCGCCTGAACCATGGCCAGTTCGCTGGTAATGTAGAGGGCGCGCTGACGGAACTCCGGTTTGCCGGTCTGGGCGTACATCAGGCTGAGGGCCGATTGATAATGGCCGAGGCTGTGCCCGGCGATACCGCGCGCTTCCCAGCCGCCGTAGAGCGCGCCTTTCGGCTCAAGCCCGGCATAGAGACGGAAATTATGCAGGAAGCGGTCGGGGTCCAGTGACAGCAGATAACGCTGATTGGCTTCGATCGAGGTCAGGAATATGGACGGTTTCAGCCGCACGGCTGACAGCGGAAACGGCGTAATCGCCGCCACATCCGTCTTATCGGTCGCGAGCGCTTTTCCGACCAGGCCCGCCCCCGCCAAACCAGCGGTTGAAGCCAAGGCCATGCGTCGTGAAACTGTCAACATAATCCAACTCCCTGCGACCGCACTTTTCGCGCGTGTCCATGGGCCTATCGATCACGATACGGCCACGGGAGTCAATACTCATACAATTAAGAGCCGGCAATTGACAGGATCACGCCATGGCCGATCGTGCGATCAGCGCCACCCCCGAACAAATAAGGACGATGCCGCCGATTTGCAGAAGGTGGACAGGCTCTTTCAATATGATCACGCCCAGGAGCGTGGCCACGATATAGCCCAGCGATGCCATTGGATAGGCTATCCCGACCGGCAGACGTGACAACACCACCAGCCAGGACAGGACGCTTAATCCGAACAGCGCCAGTCCCAGCAAAAGTTGCGGCGAAAAGGCCAGGGCCAGTATGCGTGCGCCCATTGGCTGGGAAACAGCCGTCGTGTTGAAACCAATCATGGCTATACGCAGCAGGAGTTGCGCAATCGCATTGAAGGTGACGCTGATAATCACGACGCCGTAGATCATCAACTGGTTCATAGTGCAGACAACCCGACAACACCGATCAGGCCAAGGGTAACCAGGCTCACCCGATCCTTAAGGGCAAACACGACCGGATCGTCATGCATATCACGGCGATGGCTCATGATGACAGCGCGGGAAATCCAGTACAGCAACAGCGGGCAAGCCAGGAACAGGCGGCGCGGGTGGGTGTACAGTATAGTGATCTCCGGGTTTCCGATATAAAGCGAAAATACGATGACCGCCGAATAACCGGCTGCAGCGGCCAGGGCTATCAGGGCCGGCAAATCGGTAATGCGATAACCTCGATTGGTGGGATCGGCCAGACCCGCGTCCAGACGCATGGCCATTTCCGAATGCCGCTTGATCAGGGCCAGCGACAGGAAGATGAAGACCGCGAACGCCAGCAGCCATTCCGAGATGGGAACTGAAATCGCATAGGCGCCCGCCAGCAGTCGCGTGGCGTACAGCCCGGCCAGCGTGACGACATCGATCATCAGCTTGCGTTTCAACAAAAACGAATAGGCATTCGTCATGGCGTAATACAGAGCCAGCGCCGCCAGGAACATCGGGGAAATAAACAGGCCGATCAAAAACGCAGCCAGAAGCAACCCTATGCCGATCTGGGTACCCGTCATCACTGAGATCGTGCCGGCGGCGAATGGCCGCGTCCGCTTGGTTGGGTGCTGGCGGTCCGCCGTTATATCCAGCAAGTCATTGAGTATGTACACGCTTGAAGCGCACAAGGAAAATGATACGAAGGCACAGAACGCCAGGAGGATGGTCGGCAGGTTGAAGGTGTGCGACATCAGCAAGGGCACAAACACCAGTGTGTTCTTGGCCCACTGATGCGGCCGCAACATTTTCACATAGGGTTTCCACGGCTTGGCCGGCTTATCGGTGGAATCCAGAAAAACAGCATCGGGCCTGGTTTTCAGCAGCGCCTTGCGCACAGAACCACCCGCATTGACGGCGATGGCCGCGTGGGCGCTTCCCCAGATGTGCAGATCATCATGGGCATTTCCGATGTAATCAAATGTCTCGCAGGCATAGTCCGCTTTCAGACGTGTAATCTTATTGGCCTTGGAGTTGTTCGTTGTCTCGTCCGAGCCCATGAACCCATCGAAAAGCCCGATATGGTCGTGTACCTGGCCGACATATTTTTCGTTGGATGCGGAAGACAGGTAGATTTTGCGCGATCCGGCGGAGGCTTCGATATGATTAATGACATCCGGGTTATAAGGCAGGGTCGCCGCGTCGATTTCAACGTGTTGGGCGATCTTGTGCTTCAGCACCGACTTACCGGCCAGCGCCCACAAAACCAGCTTGTAAGCCTGAAACGGGTGCCTGGCGATAAAGGCAAGTGCCGATTCCAGCAACAGGTCTGTCTTGATCAGGGTGCCGTCGAGGTCGACGACAAGTGGCGGAGCGTCGGCAAGCGAGCCCAGGTCTGTTTCATTTTGTGACTGCAAGTTCATACCTGTGTGCTCTGTCATCGGCAAAGTGATTCAATCTGATACAGACATAAGACCTGTATATTACGAATTTGCATCGCATGCGCGCATCCGCTGGTATAAAACCAGCAAAAGCTGTGCCATGGAAACGATTTTATTTTGCATATGCGAAAATGTCCGGCAACGCGCTTAAAGCGTCGCCGGACTATACATATCTGGCCTATACGGATGTCATCCAGTCATGGCGCACGCGCCGGTGTCATTCACTTCCCTCACATCCACCAGCGCAATGGCAGTGGATTGCGTCAGCGAATGCATCCCGGCCTGGCGGGCATGCAATGGGTCTGCATCCCGCCGCCGACGAGCGCTGATCGAACTGGCGGCGATCAGCGAACTGCCAGTCCCGGGCCGATACCGCGCGGCGCCGGTGATCCGAATCCGCTGTCCCTGTAAAAAGATCTTATGACCTTATGATTTTGAGATTATTTTCACTCCAGCCGAATTCGTGCGAAATGGCGGGGGCGGCGGCGAGCGCCTGTTCTGTGAGCGCCTTCATGCGGGCGTCATTCATATATTGGGCCGCCGAAGAGACGCTGACCGAACCGATGATCCTGTTACCGGCATCGCGGATCGGCGCGGCCACGCAACGGATGCGGTCCTCGTTTTCTTCAAGATCGTAGGCATAACCCTTGACGACGTAATCACGCATCCGGTCCATCCAGGTTTCGAAATCGACGCGGTAACCGGGCCATTCGTGACCTTCGCGCATATAAACCGCCGCCATTTCGTCCTCGGCAGCGTCCAACAGCAAGGTCTTGCCGATACCTGTCGAGCTCAGGGGCTGGCGCTCACCGATGCGCGAACTGATTTCGATGCGTCGACTGCCCTGGACCTTGTCGAGATAAAGCGCACGTTCGCCATCGAGAATGCCAGGGTGAACTGTATCACCGGTATCAAGCGACAGGGCCAGCAGATGATCATGAGCGATGCGCGGCAGGTTCATCTGGCGCGAGGCGAGGTAGCCACGTTCGAGCAGTTTCGGCCCCAGCGAATAGCCGACACGCGGCGTGAAGTTGAGAAAACGCTGCTCCACCAGGGTTGTCGCCAGGCGGTGTGTTGTCGAGCGCGTCAGGCCGAGCGCTTGGGAAAGCTGCGGCAGACTGCGTGCATTGGCAGCCACGGCCATCATGACATCGAGGCCGCGCACGAGCGTCTGGGCACCGGCGAGAGACTTGCCACCCCTTTCGCCCTCACCATGCCTGCGCTCCGGTACCCTTTGGCCACGGCGGTGAAGGTTTCGACCTGCGCCGCCCGCCATGCGTCATCGCGCCCCAGTTCCTCCGCCAGGATTTCGGCGACACGAGGCGCCATGGCGATGCTTGCCGCAGCCTCCAGAAACAGGGCGCGCAGGCGCCGGGCCAATACATCTTCCACGCTGCGTGCCTGCTCGAAGCGCACCGCCCAGCGGACCTCGGCTTCGCTGTAGGGCAAGTCTAGATGGAGCCTGATACCGCTGCCCGGCAAGGCGTCAATATTCGCCCGATCGCTGCCATAGACATCGCCGTTTTCCAACCAGCCATGCAGACGCAGGTCGGCTGTCACGCTGGCGCAAGGCGTCAACCGTGCTTTGGCAATCGCCAGGTCGATGGTGTCCTCGCCCATGCGGCGACAGGTTGTCCACTTGCCGCCTGTCAGGGTGATCAGGCCACTGTCAGAGACCACCAGTTCATGTTCGCGTGACAGGGATTTGGTGTCAGCGGCCCTGGCTTTTACCAGAGGGCGCAAACCTGCGAATACACTCAGAATGTCGGATCGCTGCGGCGCCGGATCGAGATAATCGCCGGCCGTTTTCAGGATAAAGTCGATCTCTGACTCCAGCGCGCGCGGCTCCAGGCTGATGTCCGGCACGGGCGTATCCGTGGTGCCGATCAGGGTGCGATCATGCCATGGCACGGCGAACAACACCCGGCCATCCGAGGTGCGCGGCACCATCAGGGCCGTATCACCCGGCAGGAAGCGGCGATCAACGACAATATGTACACCCTGGCTTGGTGTCAGAAGGGGCACAGCATCAGGTTCATCCAGCCGCCGCACGGCATCGGCAAAAATACCCGTGGCGTTGATGATAACGCGTCCATGCGCCGCATGTGCCGTGCCGGTTTCGATGTCCCTGAAACGCACCCCCGTCAGCTTGCCGTGGTGCTCCAGAAACCCGGTGACCGGCGCGGCATTGAGCGCTACGCCCCCCTGGTCCTCCAGGGTGCGCAGAAGGGTGATGGCCAGCCGGCTGTCGTCAAACTGCCCGTCGAAATACAAAATACCGCCCTTGAGGCCATTTGTTTTCAGGGTCGGTACATGGCTCAACGCCGCCTTGCGTCCCAGGGGCCGGCTGGGGCACAGGTTGAGCTTGCCCGCCAGCAGGTCGTAGAGCTTCAGGCCGATGCCATAGAAGGGCAGCCGCCAGCCCTGATAGGTGGCGATCAGGAAGCCCAGATCATGCACGAGATGCGGTGCATTGCGTTTCAGCAAACCACGCTCATGCAGGGATTCCTGCACCAGATGGAGATGGCCCTGCGCCAGGTAACGCACCCCGCCATGGACCAGCTTGGTCGAGCGACTGCTGGTGCCCTTGGCATAGTCATGAGCTTCCAGCAGCAGGGTCTTGTAACCGCGAGACGCTGCCTCCAAAGCAGTACCCAGTCCCGATGCTCCGCCACCGATCACGATGATATCCCACAGGTTATTAGCCGTCGCTTTGGCCAGCAGAGCGGGACGCGGATCACTCACTCGCTGTCCTCCCAGTGCGCGCTGCGGCTGACTGCCTTGCGCCAGCGCGTCATTTTCGCGGCGCGTTCATCTGCGCTCATCATCGGCTCGAAGACACGATCGACCTGCCATTGGGCGCGCAGCTCATCGCCAGATGACCAGTAGCCCACCGCCAGTCCGGCCAGATAAGCCGCCCCCAGAGCCGTAGTCTCGGTGATCTTCGGCCGTACCACCGGTACGCCGAGAATATCCGCCTGAAACTGCATCATCAGATTATTATTGCTGCCGCCGCCATCGACACGCAGTTCCATCAGGTCCACAGCGGAATCCGATTTCATCGCCTCCAGAACCTCCGCCGACTGGAAGGCGATGGCCTCCAGCGCCGCCCGGGCGATATGGGCTTTCGTGCTGCCGCGTGTCAGGCCGATGATCGTACCACGGGCGTAACTATCCCAATGCGGCGCCCCAAGCCCGACAAAGGCCGGCACCAGGCACACCCCGCCGCTGTCCGGCACCGAAGCCGCCAGCGCTTCGACCTCACCACTCGACCGGATAATGCCCAATCCATCGCGCAGCCACTGCACCACGGCGCCGGCGATAAAGACCGAGCCCTCCAGTGCATAGGTGCGGTTGTCGCCTATCTGCCAGGCCAGGGTGGTCAGCAGTTTATTCCGGCTCGGCACCGCCTCATCCGCCGTATTCATCAGCATGAAACAGCCGGTGCCATAGGTGTTCTTGGCCATACCGCGATCCAGGCAGACCTGCCCGAACGTTGCCGCCTGCTGATCGCCCGTCATGCCGGCAATCGGAATGCGCGCGCCGAAAAGGCCTTGTGCCGTCTCGCCATAAACCTCGCTGTTAGCCCGCACCGCCGGCAGCAATTCACGCGGAATATCCATCAATTCGAGCAGGTCGTCGTCCCATGCGCCGCTATGGATATTGTACAGCAAGGTGCGGCTGGCATTGCTGGCATCGGTAATATGCAACGCGCCGCCGGTAAGGTTCCACACCAGCCAGCTATCGATGGTACCGAAAGCCAGTTCACCGCCCTTGGCGCGCGCCCGCGCCTCCGGCACATTATCGAGCAGCCACTTGATCTTGGTGCCGCTGAAATAGGCATCCAGCCGCAGACCCGTCTTCTGCTCGAACAGCGGTTCATGCCCCGCCGCGATCAACTGGTCGCAGATACCCGCCGTCCGCCGGTCCTGCCATACAATGGCATTGTGGATCGGCTGGCCGGTGGCGCGGTCCCAGATCACCGTCGTTTCACGCTGGTTGGTGATACCAATGGCGGCAATGTCACCCGCCCGCAATCCGGCCGCCGTCAGAGCCTCCTGCGCCACCCCCATCTGGGTGCTCCATATCTCGCGCGCATCATGCTCGACCCAGCCCGGTTGCGAGAATATCTGGCGAAATTCCTTCTGAGCAACCTTCAGGATGTTGCCGCCGCCATCAACGATGATGGCGCGGCTGGAGGTCGTTCCCTGATCAAGCGCGAGAATATAGCGGCTCAATCCGCGACCTCCTCCTGCCAGACCTTCCGCGCTGCGCCTTCAGGGTCATTTTCGACCGAACAGGCTGCATTGATCAGCATGACCGGCCGGTTAGCCGTGGTGTAACGCGGCCAGTCCGGCTGGCCCGGCGCGGACGGTTTGCCGTCACGCGCGAAGCTCGTCCAGAAGGCGCTCATATGCTTTGAGGCTTCCACGACACCAGCGCCGGTGCCTTCCAGCCCCGGCTGGTCGGTATTGAAGAACATGGCAGCGATTTCGGTGGCGTGACCCGCTTTGAGCGTCGTCGTCGTGCCCGGTATCGGGAAATTCGATTCATAATCGTAACGATAGCGATAGACCGGCGCCGGCTGCGCCGATTTGCGATCCGCTGCTGTGGCCGATTCCGCCCCGAACCAGCGCGCCGAGGCGATGAAAATGTAAAGCTCGCTCGGCGTCGCCTTGGGGTAGGTGGCACGGTAAACGTCCAGCAGCTTGTCGGCATCACCGGCGAATTCCACCGCCAGACGCGCCTTCAGTCCCGCCTCATCGAGCGTGAAGGTATCGGTTCGACCCATATTGAAGAAGGTCGCCTCTTCGCGATTATGCCCGACGATCAGCGGCACATCGGCCATTAGCGGTGAAGCCACCGGATCGAACGGATCGTGCGGCAGAACCGTACCATCCACCACCGGACCATAGCCGCCTACCGACGGATATCCCGCCGTATGCAGCCGGCCGTCGCGCGGTTGCGGCGCTGAACCATCCGAAGGCAGGGTCATCGGCCCTTGCCCCTGCTCCGCCGCCAATTGTATGGCGAGGATCTGTTCGACGGGAATATCGGCCAGTTTATGCAGCTCGTTTGGTGAGATACCGAGGCCTTTCAGCACCCGGCGCGCGGTTTCGGTCGCCATCTCCTTCGGCATCCGCCGCAGGGCCGCGCCGCTTTCGATGCTGGCCTTGTGGAACAGGCCTTTCGCGGCCGGCATGGCCAGCAGGGTCCCCACTTTGAAACCCCCGCCGGATTCGCCGAAGATCATGACATTATCCGGATCACCGCCAAACGCCGCGATATTGGCCTTTACCCAGCGCAGACCGGTTACGAGGTCCAGCATGCCCTGATTACCGGAGCCGGCCCATTCCGCGCCGCCCAGCTCACCGAGATAGAGATAGCCCAGCAGGCCCAGGCGGTGATTGGTGGCGACTACGACTACGTCATAGGCGGCCGCCAGACGCGCACCGTCCTGTGCTGTCGATCCGGCCGATCCCGTGGCGAACCCACCGCCATGACAATAATACATGACCGGTCGTTTCTTGCCGTCATTAACCGCCGGCGTCCAGACATTGAGGACCAGGCAGTCCTCGGCATAGGCAGGCTCCTGCTCGCCATAGGTGGAATTGGCTTTTTGCAATGAAGGCGCGCCCAGATGCGTGGCGTCACGTATCCCGGTCCACGGCACAACCGGCGGGGCTTCGCGGAAACGGGCCGCGCCCGTCACGGAACCCGCATAAGGAATACCTTTAAAAGCCAGAGCACCCCGGCTGTGCCCGCCGCGCAGACGGCCATCGGCGATTTCAACCTCGACATCAGGACCGGTGGTCACCGTGGAGCGCGTTACCGTCTGGGCACGGGCAACCGGCATAAGTCCCAACGCCCCCGCCGCCGCTATACCGCTACCTAAAAGGTGTCTGCGTGTCCACATTTCGCTCTCCTGTTTTGTCAATTGCCTTAAAGGCTTTGCGCGACTCATATCATGACGGTAAGCCTCCCTCCGCTCTCTGCAAAGAGGGCACAAAAATAAACCCGTACAACCTGTTCCCGGCATAGCGATGCCACCTCTCCATGCCGTCCAATCACCTTCTCACCACATTCCGTTTAAAGGTTACATAGCGAATAACTCCGCTTTAGCCGGATATACGGCGGATTTTTTTCTCTTATTTCACTTTTACACGCTAGATTTAGGTACATGACCCGATCCCAGAGACGCTTGCGGCATCATTCCTGCATCCGGCCCTCAGCCGGATTGAAATTTTCCAAGTGAAACGCATACATAAATGAGTAAGGCCCATCATCGCCCTCTGTCGGAACGAACCGCTCATGCCGGCATATGGACCGTTGGCGGCAAACTGTTCGCTAAATCGCTCGATTTCATATCCCTGCTTGTCCTGGCCCGTTTTCTTGGGCCGGGTGAATTTGGTGTGGTCGCCATGGCGATGGTCGCCGTGCAGATTGTGGAGGCCCTGTGCGAAATGCCGCTTGGCGCCGTCCTTATGAGCGTCGAGAAGCCAACCGAGAGCATGTACGATACGGCGTTTACGATGGCCGTCATTCGTTCGATTGTAACAATCAGTGTATTGGCCGCCCTGTCGGTCCCGCTATCGATCTTTTATCACGAGCCCCGCCTGATCGCGCTGCAATGCGCCTTGGCGACCGCTCCCGCCATGCGCGGTCTGGTCAGTCAGCGCCTGGTCGAATTCACGCGCATGCTGGATTTCCGGCGTGATGTTGCGCTGGATGTCTTTGGTAAGGTGGGCGCACTTATCATAGCCACAACCATCGCTGTCACGACCGGCAGCTACTGGGCCATTGCCATCGGCACGATTTCAACGACCGCCGTCATGATGGTTGTATCCTATCTGTTCGCTCCGCAACGTCTGCGCTTTACCCTGTCCCACTGGCGCATGTTCGCCGACATGGTGGGGTGGAATGCGGCCGGACAGGTGGTATCCGCCATCAACTGGCAGACCGACAAGATGGTTCTGCCGTGTTTTGTCGACACTATGACCTTTGGCCGGTTTACGTCAGCGGACAATCTGATCGCCGTCCCGGTCCAGGCGATTGTTGTGCCTATCTCACGTCCCCTTTTTGCCGCTTTCATGTCGGTGCGGGATAAAGGCGGCATTGAGCGGATTTATCTGAAAGCCGCCATAGGTATATTTTCGCTGGTTGGCCCGATCCTGCTGATGATCGCGCTTCTGTCCCATCCGATCATCCATCTCATACTTGGCCCCAAATGGGAAGAAACCGCCACCATATTGACCTGGCTGGCCTTCGCAGCAATTGCCCTGCTGCCGACGGTCGTGCTGCCATCACTTGCCATGGCCATGAATAAAACCCGGATGGCCTTTATCCGCAACCTGGCGGAATTCTGCGTCAAGGTTCCCCTTATTCTTGTTCTGGCATGGATGTTTCACCTTCAGGGCGTCCTGGTTGGCCACGCCATCTCCTCCGTCCTGGTTTTCTTCTCATGCCTCGTCATCGTCAAAATTCTGATCGGCCTGCCGGTCAAGGCGCAGCTAGCCAGTCTTTTGCGACCCGCTGTCTCAATGGTGCCTGCCGGCCTTTTCCTGTATGTGATGTCAACGCGTGTTTTCGCCCCGGGCGATCCGCTTCTGTACACGGCTCTCAGTCTCGTCTGGGTCTGCGCCGTCGCGGAAACCATTTTTGTCGGCATGAACCTGCTCCTCTGGAAACTGGCAGGGTGCCCGGAGAGCTATGAAAGTCTCGCCGTAAGAATTACCAAAAAAACGCTGCGGATACGATAAAGCAAAGGTCGGCACATTGAAATTCAGCATCATTATTGCGAATTATAATTACGAACGTTATGTCGGCAAAGCTATTGACAGCGCGCTTGCCCTCAGGTGGCCCGATGTTGAAGTCATTGTGGTCGACGATGGATCCAAAGACCAGTCTAAGCAGGTAATCACCGCCTATGGCAATCATGTCATCCCGATCCTCCAGGAAAATGCCGGCCAGCTCACCGCCTGCAATGTCGGCTTTGCCAAAGCCACCGGTGACTGGATCATCTTTCTTGACGCCGATGACCTGATCGATCCTTCGATTGCCGAAGAAGTGGCGCGCGTTTCCACGCCGCGCACCAGCAAGGTGCAGTTTCAAATGGAACGTATCGACGGCGAAGGGAACCCCACCGGTTCGCGTTTCCCTATCTACGAACCGTTGCCGACATCTGAAAAAATACATGACTGGGCCGTCCGCCTGGCGACCTACCCCACCCCACCGGGCTCCGGGAACGTGTATGCACGGACTTATCTTGACCAGATTTTCCCGCTCGATGATGCCTGCGGTACTTTCTCCGATTCAGAACTGGTAACCGCCGCGCCTTTCTTCGGCGAGGTCGTTACCGTGGATAAGCCCCTGGTGAAATATCGGGTTCACGGCGGCAATGACAGCAACCTGTTCTCGAAGGAAGGCCTGTTCGCCCGTGAAGTGGCGCGCGGACATTCAAAATTTCTCTATGCACAACGCACCGCGAAAAAAGCCGGCATCGACATTCCCGACGCCAATTTCCGCAGAAGCCTGCACGTGTTGCAGCACCGAATTCCTTCAGTCGTACTCAGCCCGGCATTGCATCCGTTACCTTGGGACAACAGATACCAGCTTTTGAAGGATACGATCCGATCGACCTTCAGTTTTGACGCCATGGCGCCCAAGCGCAGGCTGGTTCTGTTCGTCTGGAGCCTGCTGACCCTTATGGCGCCTAAACCGATTGCCAGGAAACTGATCCAGAAACGTTTCAGTCATTAGAGGGCTTTAGGCTCAGATATCCGTTTCGGCCAGTGACAGCAGGGTAGCGTTGCCCCCCGCCGAGGTCGTGTCGGTCGAGATCGTCCGCTCACTGACGAAGCGCATCAGGAAGTGGGGACCACCGGCTTTCGGGCCGGTGCCGGAAAGGCCCTCGCCGCCGAAAGGCTGCGAACCGACCACGGCTCCGATCATCGAGCGATTCACATAGAGATTGCCGACGCGCGCCAGGTCGCTGACGGCATCCGCCGTCGCTCTGATCCGCGAATGCACGCCCATGGTCAGGCCATAGCCCTGCGCGTTGATGCGACCCACCAGGCTTTCCAGTTCGCCGGCCTTCCAGGTGACGACATGCAGGATCGGACCGAACCATTCGGTCGTCAGATCCTCGATCTTGTCCAGGCGGATCAGAGTCGGCGGAACGAATGTGCCGGCCAAGGCAGGCTTTCCGAGCGCATGAATCCAATTGTCCTTGGCGGATTGACGGTAGGCTTCCAGCTTATCGCGGGCGGCGACATCGATCACCGGCCCGACATCGGTGCGGATATCGGCCGGATCGCCGATCACCAGCGTATCCATGGCCCCCGTCAGCATCCTGATCAGATTATCGGCTATATCCTCCTGCACGATCAGCAGGCGCAGGGCCGAACAGCGCTGGCCGGCGCTGCGGAAGGCCGAGGTGATGACATCGGCCACCACCTGCTCCGGCAGGGCGGAAGAATCGACGATCATGGCATTGAGGCCGCCGGTTTCGGCGATCAGCGGCACGATCGGGCGGTTGTCGTCCTTCAGCAGGTTGCGGGCGATGGTGCGGGCCGTCGGCATGGAGCCGGTAAAGGCCACGCCATTGATGGCGGTGTGCGATATGATGGCGTCACCGACTTCGACGCCGCCCGGCAGGAAGTGCAGAACGTCGGTCGGAATGCCGGCCTTGTATGCCAGCTGGATGGCATGGAAGGCGATCAATGGAGTCTGCGGCGCCGGCTTGGCCACCACGGCATTGCCGGTGACGAGCGCCGCGGTGATCTGGCCGAGGAAGATGGCCAGAGGGAAGTTCCACGGCGAGATACAGGCGAAGACGCCACGGCCGACGAGACGCAGTTCATTGCGTTCCCCTGTCGGTCCCGGCAGGATTTCGGTCGCCAGCGAGGTGCGGGCCTGAACGGCGTAATAACGGCAGAAATCGACGGCTTCACGCACCTCGGCCACGGCATCACCAATTGTCTTGCCGGCTTCGCGGACAGCCAGACGCAGCAATTCGGGGCGATGTTCTTCCAACAGATCGGCCAGACGTTCGAGGCAGGCGGCGCGCTCCTCGACCGAACGGGCATTCCAGGCGGGCGCCGCCGCTGTCGCCGCAGCAATGGCGCGGCGCACATCATAGGCGACGGCCTCGATGACCGTACCCGCCACAGAACCATCCGCCGGATTGATAACCTGACGCGCGTCGCCGGTTACCGGCTGACCGGAGACCAGCGCCGTGGCGTGAACCGGACGGGCATCGGCCACGACATCGAGCACCGCTTGCAGGGTCCCGGTGTCATTGAGATCGACACCCGACGAATTGATCCGACCGGGGAAAAGATCGACCGGCTTCAAGATACCGGGATGCGGGCGGCCTTCGACGGCGGCGATACGGGTTGCGGGGTCGGCCAAGAGCATGTCCTCCGTGATGGCGGCGTCGGCAAGTTGATGAACGAAAGAACTGTTGGCGCCGTTTTCCAGCAGGCGGCGCACGAGATAAGCGAGCAGTTCGCGGTGACCGCCGACAGGCGCATAGGTCCGGCAGGCAAAGCCTTCTTCGCGTACCAGGCGTTCATGCAGGCCCTCGCCCATGCCATGCAGGCGCTGGAACTCAAAGTCGCGGCGATCACCCGCCCACTCGATCAGTGTGGCGACGGTCAGGGCATTATGGCCGGCAAAAGCAGGATAAACATGGGTCGCGTCGAACATATCCCGTGCACAGGCAAGGTAGGAGACGTCCGTCGCCGCCTTACGGGTGAAGAGCGGGTAATCACTTAGCCCATCGACCTGAGCCTTCTTGATCTCGGAATCCCAGTAGGCGCCCTTGACCAGGCGCACGAACAGGCGCTTGCCGGTGGCGGCACCAAGCGCCTCGGCCCAGCCGACCAGCGGGCGGCAGCGCTTGCCATAGGCCTGAATGGCCATGCCGAAACCATCCCAGCCGGAAAGCTGCGGATCGCGGGCCACGCCTTCGATAATATCGAGCGACATCATCAGTCGCTCAGTCTCTTCGGCATCAACGGTCAAACCGATACCCAGACCAGCGGCCTGACGCGCCAGTTGCGTCATCATCTCGGTCAGTTCGGGCACGCAAACCGCCGCGTTGGCGACCTCATATCGCGGATGCAGGGCCGACAGCTTGACCGAAATATTATGCCCCAGCACCTTTTTCGAAGCGCCGACAGCCGCGATGGCGTCCTCATAGGATTTGAAATAGCGCGCAGCGTCTTCGGTCGTTCGAGCGGATTCGCCCAGCATGTCGAAACTGGCGGTAAAGCCCTTATTCTCCGGCTTGGCGGCACGGTCGAGCGCCTCATTGATATCGCGGCCCATGACGAATACGCCGCCCATCATCTTCATGGCGGCGGCGACTCCGGCGCGGATGAAGGGTTCGCCAGCGCGCGCAAGCAACCCTTTCAACACGCCGCCCTCATCGGCAACCAACGCACGGGTCAGGACCAGTCCGAACGTGGCGGAATTGACCAGCGCCGATGTGGACTGGCCGGAATGCGCCTTCCAGTCGGCGTCACCCAGCTTGTCGCGGATCAGAAGGTCGGCGGTCGCGGCGTCAGGGACGCGCAGATAGGCCTCGGCCAGAGACAGAAGCGCCACGCCTTCCTGCGTATTGAGACGGTATTCGTGCAGGAAGCGGTTGATCCAGCCAGACTTTTGCGCGGCACGCAGGTCATTGAGAATGAGGCCAGCCTGACCAACGACACGGGCGCGTGTTGCCGCATCGAGCGTGGCGGCGGGCAACAGGCTGTCGAGCACATCCGGTTCGGCCGCACGCAACAGGGCGGTCATCTCGGAACGGGCAAAAGCCAGCGCGCCTTTCATATTCATATCGGCTTCCTTACAGGTTATATATCCTGTATATTTCCGATATGGCCGAATGTGCTTAGTATTTTAGCGACCAACTTCGAAGATAATTTTTCTATAATACCAATTTACCGAAGGAATATTCATGCTTGACGAAATGGACCGTCGTATCCTGCGCGCCCTTCAAGCTGACGGACGCATCACCAACCAGGCCCTGGCTGACACATGCCATATTTCGCCCGCCGCCTGCTTCGAACGCGTCAAACGCCTGCGCAAGGATGGCTATATTCTCGGCACCATGGCGGTACTTGATCCCGAAAAGCTCGATTGCGCCCTGATGATCTTTGTCGAGATCCTGCTCGACCGCACCACCAGCGGGCTGTTTGAAGAATTCGCCCGCGCCGTGAAACGACGTCCTGAAATCATGGAATGCCATATGGTTGGCGGCGGCTTCGATTACCTGATCAAGGTGCGTGTGAAGGATATGGCCGCTTACCGGCAATTTCTTGGCACAACGCTTGTCGATATGCCGGGCGTTCGCGAAACCCGGACCTATGCTGTGTTGGAGGAGGTCAAGAACACCCAGGCCCTTCCTGTATGATCAAAAAAAAGCCGCGCTCTACGGCGCGGCCAGTTTACAGGGAGGAAACGCCCAGGAAGGGCATCAGCGCCAGGAAGGCGCCGAACAACTGTATAATATGTTGCGATGCGGAATATTTCAAGGCTGAAAGTATCAAATTTAATCACATTGAATTTGTGATCTGCAACAATCGTCCTGATTGTGTGACTAACGCATGCGGCGCTTTTCGCCAGTTATGACCTGATCCAGCCTCTGGAGAAACTGTGAACGGTCGGCCGCAGAAAAAGGCGACGGTCCACCGGTAACCTCCCCGGTCGAGCGAATATGTTCCATCAGGGCGCGGCTGGCGAGCGCAGCACCAATGGAATCCGGCGTAAAGGCCCGGCCATTCGGTGCAATGGCATTCGCATCCCTAGCCAGCACACGCGACGCCAGTGGGATATCATTGGTGATCACCACGTCTCTGGCCACAACCTGTCCGGCAATCCAATCATCGGCGACGTCAGGTCCCGCTTCCACGATCATGCGCATGATCAGCGGCGACCGCGGTATCTGGATAAAACTATTCGATACCACAATGGTTTTCAAACCATAGCGAGCCGCAACCTTATAGGTCTCATCCTTTACCGGACAGGCATCGGCATCAATATACAGGGTGATCGTCATAATCGCTACCTATCAGATCACCTGAACCACTGCCAACCTCTCCATTTCAATTACGTCAATCCGTAAGAGCTTTTCTTGAAAAGGCATAAAATGGATTGCGCCAGCCCGATTGCGACAGAAAACCGCCGGAGCGGGACAGCCCCCAGGCGATCAGCCCAAACCATAACAGCCCTCCAAACAGCAGGTGCGACAGAAAGATTGACCTGTACATCGTCATCAGGAATGGGTTTGAGAACGACCACGGCAGATCGATAATGGGCGTGACAAGCGCAATGGCCGTCCATCCGACCCACCGTGCCGATGAGGTGGATAAGGCAAGTGACCGTCCCGACAGAAAGAACGCCGTCGGCATGAGCAGCCATAAATAATAGTGGGACCAGGTCAGCGGACTGGAGACCAGGCACAGGCAGATGACAAGCAGATATTGCAAGTCGCGGCGTTCGTTTGCGGTTGCCTGATCGGCAATAATGCCTGGCCGCCGCAGACAAGCCGCCGCCGCCACGAAAAGGATCAGAATTGTTACAATCTGCGCCACAAGCTTTTGTTCGGAAGTCGGCAGTTGGGAATCCAGCCAGTCACTCAAGCGGGCGTCATCATGGAGCCGCAGTATGAATGCGGGCACTGACTGAACATTAAAGGCAGCCAGCCAGCTATGGCTGTACTGTAAAATCGCGGTCTCGAACCAGTACAGGTTATCGGGCATACCAAACACGGCAAGCGACAGCAAAATCGTGACAACGCCCACGGATGCAAAACCGAACAGGCCCCGCCAGTCACGCCTGAACAGGAAAAAGAATCCGAACAGGGCCAGAGGCGGTTTTACAACAGCGGCCAGTCCCAGCAAAGCACCCGCCGAGAGCGCACGGCCCCCTCGCAGCAACACAAGCCCACCCGCGAGCGCCACCAGGATAAAGTAGCTCAGATTTCCCAGCTTTACAGCATGAATGAGCGGACCATTGACAAGAAACAGCCAGGCCAGCAACCAGCGCTCCCTGAGCTCCAGTTGGGTAAGACGGACCAGCAGGAACCAGGCCACAACGGTGAGGCCAATACCGACGACGGTCAGGAGCACGGTTGCGACGGACGGGGTTAAGAAAGCGAAAGGCGCCAGCAGATATGCGAATACAGGAATATTGACGAAACCTGACGTGCCCTTTCCAATAAGACCGTGCAGCATGGCGTGATCATTACGCAGGACAGCTTCACCGGCCAGATAGTAGGCATGAGTAAAATCCCAGGCTTCCGGCGGACAACTCAGCCTGACATTCAGAAATACAAAAGCAGCCAGGATCCCGGCGCCAAGCAAAAATATCCAGAAGGGCATGTCACGGCCAGGGCGCAAACCGCTTGGCAAAATCCCTTTTTTCGCCATCCAGAAAATGGCAGCTACGCCCAATACCGTGGCGACCATATCAGCGAAATAGGCAATATAATGCACTGACAAGAGACCTTTCGAAGAATTAGTGATGCAGAACGCTATCGGATCGTGAATAGCCACACAAGACATTGTATAGCCATTGTCCATGAGGCGTAGTCAGGTAGCATATGGAATGATATACAACAGTACTGTTCAATTTCAGGAATAGCTATGCCCGCCACGCAAATAACGCGCCACCAATTTGGGAGCGCCTTGCTGACCAGCACTTTTTTGTTGATGACTGGATGCTCACGTTTCAGAAAAAGGGTCGATGACAATGCCATCAAGAACGCCGAGGCCCTCCCCGCGGATGATCTTCTGATCGCGCGCGATATTACCTACGCTCCCGGTGACCGCCACATGCTGGATGTCTACGCCCCGCGCGCTGACGGCACTGCGCGGCCCGTAATTGTCTTCATATATGGCGGAACGTGGATTTCAGGCACCAAGGCGGATAATGCATGGGTAGGCATCGCGCTGGCGCGCCAGGGTTATGTGACGGTCGTTGCCGACTATCGGATTTATCCTGATGGCGTCTGGCCTGGTTTTATTGAAGACAATGCCGCGGCTGCCCGCTGGGCACTCGATCATGCCGCCGATTATGGTGGCGATCCTTCAAAGCTGGTGCTGATGGGTCACTCGGCAGGGGCGTTCAATGTTGCCAGCCTGGCCATTGACCACCGATGGCTGACTAAGGTCGGCATGGACCCGCGACACGATGTGAAAGCGGTGATCGGCCTGTCCGGACCTTATGAATTTATGCCGGACACATCGGAGTTGAGGGTGATGTTCGGGCCGAAAAGCCAATGGAATGATATCCATCCCATCACGCATGTGGACGGCCAGTCACCGCCGATGCTGCTGATCACAGGGGGGCGAGATGAAGCTATCGGCACGTCCGAGAGTAAAAGACTTGCCGCCAGGCTCAGAGAAAAAGGCGGCTCGGTGTCTGTGCTCAACTATCCCGCGCTCAACCACAATGGAACCGTACAAGCCCTTGCTCCGCCCAGGGGGGAGCCGTCTCAGGTCATGACCGACATCAACCACTTTATCGCGACCCACATACCCGGAACCGCCCGCAACGGAACAAGCTGACCCCGGTCCAGGTTAAACGGTGATCTGAGTACCGCCTTTTTCGGATTTATGGCTTGAAAGATGTCCCCCTTTGCCCGCAAGCCACCAGACTATCAAGCCAAACCAGATCAAACCACCCCAAAGCATATGCGACATGAACAGTGACCGGTAGATATCCATCAGCAAGGGGTTGGATATCAGCGTAGGCCAGCCATTCAGCGGCGTGACGCATATAATGGCTGCCCAGCCTGCCCATCGTGCGACAGGTGGAATTTCGCCCGTGGCATGGCTCTTCAGGAAGAAAGCCGTTGGCAGCAGCAGCCATGCGTAATAATGCGACCAGGCCAGCGGGCTTGTTACCAGACACAGGCTTATGACCAGCATATATTGCAGGTCACGTCGCTCATCAGACAATTGGCTCACCTGCTCCTGCCCTGCCCCGGCTTTGGCAGATTTCAGGCAGGCCAGCGCGGCCGCAACAAAGAACAGCCCCGTTATAGCCTGGACGACCAGCTTTTGAATATGTGTTGGCGGCACCAGAATCCATTCGCTGATTTTTGCCTCGGCATTCAGCCTGAGAAGAAAAGCTGAAATCGATTGAACACTAAATGTCGGCAACCAGTTACGGCTATATTGCACAATACAGTTCTGGAACCAGGCCAGGTTCTCGTCCCAGCCGAACACAATGAGTGAAAGGAGAGCGGTTGCCAGGCCGACGGCGGCAAACGCCAGGACACCACGCCAGTCGCGCCGCAACAGGAAGAACAAACCCACCAGTATCAGGACGGGCTTGATGACAACCGCCAGGCCAATCAACGCACCTGCAGCGCCCGAGCGCCCGGAGCGTATAAGTAAGAGACCGCCGGCCAGAGCGGCCAGAATGACATAGCTCAGATTACCAAATTTTATACCGGTCAGCAGTGGGCCATTGGCAATAAATAAAAGCGCGAGTATCCAGCGCTCCGGTACATCGAGTTTTGCCAGGCGCACAAGCAGGAGCCAGGCGAGCGCTGTGAGAGCCAGCCCCAGAATGGTAAACAGGACACCAGATATCTGCGGCGGCAATATTCCGAATGGCGCAAACAGATAGGCAACAATCGGAATATTGACGAAACCACCGGTAGCCCCTTCCCGGATCAGGATTTGGAGTGCCGCCAGATCTCCCTGCGCCACATCGCGGCCGGCGGAATAATAGGCCCGGGTGAAATCCCAAAACCATTCCGGCGGACTGCTGAGTCTGAAACCAATGCCGGTAAAGGCGACCATCACGACAACCGCAAGGACCGTCGCCCATGTGGGCATATTGCGATCAAACGAGAAGCCTCCCGCCAGAAGCGGATACCGCGATGCCCAGAAAATTCCCAGAAGCCCGGCAACAGTTACGAGAAAGTGGGCCAAAAAGACAATATTATGCACAGGCCGGTGGCTTTCTAAAATAGCTCTTTATATTCAAACATCTTTAAACGCTAACCTATTGGCTTTTGTAGCGCAAGGTTCGGCGAAACCCAACTCCCTCTATGAGGGTTATTTACGTCGCCGAAGTCACATTAACCCAACCCAATCTAAAAAAACATTGCTATCTGTACAGGGATTGCCAGTGTTCAGGCATTCGCTATAAGGGTTTCCGGAATATAAGGGGTTGTGATTTTGGACACGCTGAGAATTCGGCTTAAACCAGTAGTAAGAAGCCTTTATCCGGCAGGTCTGGCCGCGTTTTTGATCCTCTGCGGGTTGCTACTCAGTCTTGGCAGCGCATTTCTGTTGCGCAAAGGGGTGGTCTCACCGGACCTCTTCCTGCCATTGCTGATTATCGTTTCAGGCGTACAAATTTTTCGACGCCGGCGTTCGGCGCTTCACCTCTTCATTCTCTATTTTATACTTACCTGGATTACCGCTGTGGCAGAGGTGGGGCTGGACGGCTGGTCCCTGCTGCCGCGAGTGGACCTCGCGTGCGGCGTTCTGCCATTCTTCTATATGCCGATCATGCGCGACCACTTGCGTCCGAACCGGCTTAGCCAGTGGTGGGACGGCCTGCCTCACTACCGATGGACGGCGTGGCCCGTTACCCTGGTTGTTTTGACCCTGGTCCTGATCGTCGCCAATACGCATGCGCCCAAAGCAGACGCTGTCGCCGCCCGCAGCCCAGTTACCGCTTCTAATGACTGGCCCTCATTTGGCGGCGGCCCCCTGGCCGACAAATTTTCGACTCTGTCCGATATTACGCCCGGCAATGCCGGAAAAATGAAGAAGCTCTGGGAATTTGTAGAGCCCGTGCCGGATAACGGGGGCAAGGCACCACGCAAGGATGAGGTGACACCTCTTCAGGTGGGCGACAAGGTGTTTATCTGTCAGCCCGATAACCTGGTGCTCGCCCTCGACGCCGAAACCGGTCGTCAGGTCTGGCGTTACGATCCGCACGCCGACCTGACCGGTGCGGGCGCCAATATCTGCCGCGGCCTCGCCTATCTTGAAGACAGCCAGGATCGTGCATGCCCGCATCGCCTTCTAATGGGCACTATGGACGCACGCCTGATCGCCATAAATGCAGATACCGGCCAGACCTGCGACGGTTTCGGCAAAGCAGGACAGGTGGATCTGACGGCCGGGCTTGGCGATGTCAAGAAAGGCTTTTACTACGTCACCTCTCCGCCGACCGTTGCAAACGGAGTCGCCGTGATCGGGGCCCTGGTGCGGGATAATCACGAGGTGGGTGAGCCTTCCGGCGTGGTGCGGGCATATGATGTTCGTACCGGCCGGCTTCGCTGGGCCTGGGACATGGGACGCGCAGAGCCCCCAACCAAACCCCTGGCACCCGGAAGCACCTATACGCGCGGCACTCCCAATGCCTGGTCCATCTTCAGCGCGGACCCGAAACTGGGCCTGGTCTATATTCCCATGGGTAATGCGACGCCCGATTTCGTCGGACAGCATCGCAAGCCGGAATGGGAGCGGTACTCTTCCGCGCTAGTGGCGCTCGACCTGGCAACCGGAAAGCCGCGCTGGGTTTTCCAGACGGTCCACCATGACCTGTGGGACTATGATCTCTCGGCGCAACCGGTCCTGGCTGACATGCCCGATGCGGGACAACGGCTGCCGGCCGTTATCGTCGCGACGAAAAGAGGCGACCTGTTCGTCCTGGATCGCCGCACCGGACAGCCGATCAGTCCTGTTGAAGAGCGGCCGGTCGCAGCAACGGATGTACCTGGCGAATGGACTTCCAGAACACAACCCTTCTCGGTGGCCATGCCTGCCTTAGGCGGGCCTCGCCTGAAAGACGTCGACATGTGGGGCGTGACCCCTTTCGACAGGCTTTTCTGCCGGATCAGTTTTCAGAAAATGCGATACGATGGTGACTTCACCCCGCCATCCCTGCAGGGCTCCCTCATCTATCCGGGTATGGCTGGCGGCGTTGATTGGGGCGGTGTCTCCGTCGATCCGGGCCGGCACCTTCTGATTGTCCCGACGCTGCACATCGCTGACCGCCTTAAACTGGTCAAACAAACAAACGACGCGACCATAGATAACCCGCAACTGGGAACGTCCTACAGCGCCGAATTGAATTATTTCATCACGCGGCTGGGCATACCCTGCCAGCGCCCGCCTTACGCCCGGCTGACGGCCATCGACCTGACCTCGCGACGCATCGCCTGGCAACGCCCCCTGGGAACCGCCGAAGGCGTTGGTCCTCTTGGCATAGCCAGCCATCTGCCCTTCACGCTCGGTGCCCCACCAATTGTAGGCGGTCCCATGACAACAGCGGGGGATGTGACCTTTATCGGCGCCGTGGGCGACCGGCGTCTGCGCGCACTGAACAGCCTGAACGGACGCGAATTATGGTCAACACGCCTGCCGGCGGGTAACCAGGCCACGCCGATAACCTATCGCGCACCGAAATCCGGCCGTCAGGTGGTGCTCATCGTGTCAGGGGGTGGGGTGGATCTGGCGCAGTCACGCCGCGTACCGACCCACATCATTGCCTATGCCGTCGGAGAGTAAGTGCAGAATGACAAAGAGAGGACAGGTTTTCGGTGATATCTACCGGTCGGTTTCAGAAGACCTGATGGTCGGTATGCTTGTGCTCGAAGGCTATGCTGGCGAAGCCGATATGACTGCCGCCGGCACACAGGCCAAAGAAGCGCTTGAGCGCGCCACAAAAGACGGATTGGCCATACGAACGGATAATACCGGCCACCGGCTGTATGATCCGGTTGAAGTCATTGCCCATCTGAAAACGGCGGGCCGGGAGGGCCGTGACGACTTCTGGCCGCTGCGAATGATGCCGACCCTGCGGCAGTTTGTAGAAGAACTGCCTTCGGTCCCTCAGGTCATCATGGACTATAACCGGACATTTAACATGTTCGATGTCCCGCCTGAGAAATCGCTTCGCCTGCGGATACCACTGCCACTGTCGGAGCGCTATAAAACGATCGCTGTCGAAACGCACTTACCCGCCGAAGCCAGCCAGGAACGAAAAAGCGACGGGCGCCTGGAAGTGAAAATCCTGACCGCCGCCGCGCCGGAAATAACCTGCGGCGTTACGCTGACGCTTGAACCACAGGCTCAGGACGCACTGCCACCGCCGGCCGATCGTGATCTCTACCTTCGCTCAAAAGAAGGGCTGATTACGATCTCCGATCCGATCGCGGCCCTGGCCGATCGTCTGTCTGGAACCGCCAGGCCGGAAAGTGCCGTCCGCGCCTTCTGGAATTATGTCATGGATGAGTTTCAGTTCTGCCCGATACATTATGATCAGGTGCCGGCTGATACGCCGCTCGACTGGGTAACGGAGACCGGCATATATGATTGCCAGCTGGCCTCGGCATTGTTTGCGGGGCTGTGCCGGGCCAGAGGCATTCCTGCCCGTCTGGTCGGCGGCAATTTCCTGTACCGCAACTCACCAACCAACCATTACTGGGCCGAGGCCTGGCTCGATAACAGTGGATGGACGCCCTTTGATTTCCTGAGCTGGGACCTGTCGAATGGCGGTGAAGACTCAACATGGCGCGAACACTTTTATGGCCGCGCCGATATCCGCCTGGTGACCGAATGCCTGCCACAGTCGTTTGTCGGTGCGATTGGCGTCCCGGTGCCGCCAGCCTGGCACATTTTACGGACAAAGCGCGAAGAGGGAGTCGATATCCATCTCGTCGATCTGAATGGATCTTTCATCTACAGAGATCAAATCGCCATACGCTGAAATTTCACAAATTTTTCTCCGACGGGTTGTCGTGAAATGCACACGAAAACAATCCATATATTAACCCATCTTATATATACTTTTCCCTTGAAACATTCGCGATTCGCGATTGATAAGCATTAATATCGGCAAAAAAATAAACCGATAGGTATGCAAGGCCCCCCCTCCATCTGAATATCGGTTTAACATGGACTTTAAGGCAATTGGTAGCCGGGTGACCGGGCTCTATGATGATGTCATGGAGAATAATATCGTCGACAAGCTTTGGCAAAAGATTGGACGGGATGACGTCACTGGAACCATTGCTGTAAACCGTGTCGATCTGTTGATTGCGGCTGTTTTCGGTCTGATTGGCATAGGGATTGCGCTTTACGGCTTCTCGCTGACAAGTCATGAAACCGGCCTTCTTGAATACAAGAACGTCTGGTTTCAGGCGGACATTGCCCGCGTTATCGATAATATGACAAACCGGGGCGGAAGCCACTGGCGCACCTCGGTGCATCCCATTACCTCCATCCTGTTTTATCCTGTCGGCGCCTTGCTGACCACGCTTGGCTTATCACCGATACAAGCCGCGCGCATGGTCGTTATATTCTTTTGTGCCTTGAACGGCGGATTGATTTTCCTTGTCCTGCGCCAGATCCGGCTTCCGCGTACGCCGGCTATTATTTTTGCCAGCCTGTTTCTCGCCAGTGCCGCAGTCATTTTCTGGAGTTCTGTCGTAGAACTGTATCCGATCGCCTGCACCTCGTTGATGCCAGCGCTTTTCCTGATGGCGCCAGGCGACAAGGGAAAGCGTCGATGGTGGATATTCGTCAGCGCGTTTACCCTGTCCATTACAGTTACAAACTGGGCTGCGGGCCTTATCGCCACTTTCGTACGCTGGAAATTGAAAACGTTCCTGGCGATATCGGCCGCCGTTCTCGCCATCGTTCTGGCCTTGTCCGTCTTACAGTTCTTCACTTTCAAGGATGCCCGAATATTCATCGATCCCTATGGTCTGAAATGGGACGCGGTCAGTTTCTCGGAACCTGTCATGGAGAAAAGAGGCCAGTTGCACGAAGGCTGGAACCCTGTTGGTAATATTGAGGTTCTTTACATAGCCAGCGTCGTCGCGCCGCCGGCAAGAATCGCAAAACAAGGTGCTGAACTGGTGGAAACCAACCAGTTCAATGGGATCCCTACCGAAACATACACAGGGTTTATCGCTACGATTGCCTGGCTGGGATTATTGGTGCTGGGCATCTGGGGAGCCATCCGAAACCAGCAGGCGCATGTATTTTCGATCGGTCTCGGCCTGATGCTTCTGGCCAATGGCTTGCTTCACAGCGTTTATGGCGAGGTTACCTTTCTTTACGCCATGCATGTCATACCCATGCTGACCCTCCTGGCTGCCATGTCATGGCACAGCCCTTTCAGGCGTATCGGCATGGTATTGGCTTGTATTGTGGTCGTAGCCGGCGGCTACAATAATATTGTGCAATTCGAGAAATCGGCTCATCTCGCCGGAAAAATAGCCGTCATGCCAGGCGTAAAACAGGCTCAGGGCACGGATATTGCATTCTGATGCCCACCGGCAGATGTTACCATAATGACTGCCGAAACACAAAAGTCACGAATTGCAGCTTTCGCCATATTGCACCTTCCCCTTGCATAGGCTTGACGTTAGGCTGTGAATACTGAGCCCTGATCGAGATTTGAAAAATGATATATGAGCTACGCCTTCCCCTGATCATTCCCCAAATGACAGGGGCGACCGTTGAATGCCTTTACGCCGCTGAAGGCGATGCCCTCAAGCTGGGTAGCAAGTTCATGGATCTGAGCATTGATCTTGGCAGCGCCTTCGCCCAGGAATGTCCGCCGGTCTCGTTTTATCGGCTGATCCTGCGCGAGCCGGCATTCCTGCGTCAGTTCACCGCCCAGCCTGGCCAGTATTTCGAGCTTGACGCGCCCATAGCCCTCCTGAGCACTACGGCCGATGAGCCGCTCGATCAGGCGCCTGCGCGCGCCGTGCGGGTAACGACGGCCGGCATCATCCATCATGAAGGCATGTGGACCGGAAACAACAGATGACAAAGCTGGCGCTGAAGCTCGGCCATCTGAACGCCGAAGGGTTTACGATCGTCCGGTCGAGCGTACGCTGGCTGCGCGAAAGCGGCCAGATGTGCCTTGCCAACCAGCCGATAGCCTACTGCAACATCACGCTGGAGCCGACCGGTGCGCGCGTCACCGCGCCCTCTCCCTTCGCTGAAGAACAGGAGTTGCAGGTCGTTCTGGCGCCGCGAGTCAGCGGCGTTCTCAGCCTCGACGCAAAGGCCGCCCGCGGCGGTTATCTCAGCATTCGCAGCAGCGATCCATGGGATGCCGATACGGTTATCGCCCATCTGGAAACCGACGAAAAAGCCGAGGATGGCCATTCGGATATCCTCAGGCACCTGATGCTGGCGGGCCGTCGCATGACGGGACTTGCCGATACACGCGCCGGTCTTCTCCCCGGCTGGCATGGCCGCAGCCGCGGCTGGTGGTCCGATGGCGGCGAAAGCACCATGACCCTGCTGAGCCTTGGCGTCTGCGACGTAACGGGCGTTATCCAGGGGGAACAGTGCGCTTTCCTGGAAATGTTCGAGGCCCGGCGCGCCGCCTCGCAATTCGTTGTCGTCCCCGATCATCCGATTGCCCCCTGCCTGCCCATCCTGCTGGACCAGCTTGAGCGCACACCGGCGCAGTTCCAGGCCATTGCCGACGATGTCTATGCCTATTTCAGAGGCTTGAGCACCCCGCCGTCACCCGACGACTGGATGTTTATCGGCACCATGCTGTCCGTCATGCGGCACACGCCGATCAAGGATGACTATTCAATTTTCACATCGAACGGCATCCAGCGCACAGGCGCGGCAGACGCTGTTCTCGTGTCGCTGGCGGTCGAACCGCAATCGATCCTGCGCCACCGCAAGCTCGGCTATTACCTGCATGTCATGCGCCACTATCAGGCCGCCGCCGGGCCGGCTGTCCGGACCTGGCTTGCCACGGCGTTCGAATCCGTGAAGCGCCCGGTTGACACCATTCAGCGCGATTATGAACGGCTTATCGACAACCTTCATCGCACGACCGGCGGCCATTTGATGGTGCTGAACCGCATGTCCACTTCCGGCTATGAGGATATTTCGAGCTATATGGGCTTCGATGCGCCGCTCAGCGACACCTTGTCGAATATCGCCGCCAAGGAATGGAACCTGATGCTGACCGATATCGCCGAAACGCGCGACGTTTCCATTATCGACGTAGACGCCATGGCGGCTCAGCTTGGTGGTGCACAACACCTGCCCGATGGCATCCACCAGAGCGGTCTGATGCAGGTCGCTTTGCGCAATAGCATCCTGGAAAGCCTGGCGGATCTGGAACAGGCAAAGCGGCCTGTTGCGGCGGCCGCCCACTAAAAATGCACCAAGGCAAAAATAAAGCGCCGGTCTGAGATCAGATCGGCGCTATTTTTATTCAGGTAACGTCGAACTCAACCAGAAGATCGCCCGCCTCGGCATCCGCCGCCGGCAGGGCCTCATCGGCTTCATCGCTGAACAGGGCCAGGCGCAGGCCGATGGCCTTCCAGTCACCCGGATCAGCCAGAACCGCGCGCAACGTGCCTTTTTGCCCGGCGCGCACCTCGACAATGGCCTTGTGGGTTTCAAGTTCCACAATCAGGTCACCGGGCTCAAAACTAGCGCCCGCCTCGCCGTGCCATTCCAGAATGCGGATTTCCTCAACGCCAGGAACGGCTGCGGGGACTGACAACTGATAGATCATTTTATTCTCCGTAATAGGGTATCTATATCTGCAATCACTTGCCAAGAAGTTGACGGACGGCCTCTTCAACACGTACCGCATTGGGCACGCAAGCGGCTTCCAGCACAGGATTCGATGATACAGGCGCACGCAACGCGCCGACCCGCGCCGAAGGCCTGTAGCCTATCTTTTCAAAAACCTGGCTGGTGATTTCAACGCCGACGCCGCAGGTCGTCTGGCCTTCTTCCAGCGTCAGCAAGCGACCGGTACGCTCAACCGAGGCAGCAATGGTATTGATATCCAGCGGAGCCAGGCTGCGCAGATCGATAACTTCGCAGGAAATGCCTTCCTTTTCGAGGTTCGCCGCCGCATCAAGCGCGATACGCACCATATAGCTGTGGCAGGTGATGGTCACATCCGTACCTTCACGGCGAACCGCGGCCTCGCCGAACGGGGTGGCGACGTCAGCAATCGGCACATCGCCCGGAGCCGGAAAGAGCTTTTTGTGATCGACGAACACAACGGGTCCGTCACTGCGCAGCGCCGTCTTCATCAGACCGTAGGCATCGGCCGGCGTCGATGGCGCCACCACCGTCAGGCCCGGCACGCTCATCAGCCAGGCCTCGATGCACTGGGAATGGGCAACGCCCTGTCCTTGCGCGCCGGCTGTGGTTTTCACAACCATAGGTGCGGTCAGGCCGCCGGCTGTCTTATAGCGCAGCTTGGCGGCATAGTTGATCAGCGCGTCGAAGCCGATCATCAGGAAGTCCATATAGGTGATCACGACCAGAGGACGGAAGCCCGCCGCCGCCGCCCCCGCTGCAATTCCGACCGATGCCGCTTCGGCCACCGGCGTATCCCGGACGCGTTCCGGTCCGAACTCCTTGAAGAGTCCGTCAAACTCACGGTAGGAGCCGCCAAAGGAACCCACGTCCTGGCCCAGGACAAACACCTTGTCGTCCCGCTTCATTTCTTCGCGGACCGCGCGCGCCACCGCCTCGCGGAAGAACATCCGTGTCGTCATCGCCTTATCATCCAACATGCTGCAATACCTCGGCAGCGTCAGGATAGGGCGAAGCTTCCGCAAATGCCATGGCTTCGGCGGCGCGCTGCAGGGCCTCCTCGCGCAATTGCGTTGTCTTTATGTCGTCGATATGCCCTGCCTCTTGCAGGTAAGTCACGTAGCGTTCAATCGGGCAACGCAGCTTAAGCGCTGCCAGTTCCTCGCGGCTGCGGGTTTCACGCGCCGTTGTCGAATGGGAGCGCAGGCGGATTGAGGCGCATTCCAGAAAGGCCGGTCCCTTGCCCTGGCGAATATGATCGACCGCTTCGCGTGCCGCCTCAGCGACAGCTTCGACATCCAGGCCATCCACCATACGCGTCCAAAGCCCGAACGTACCGCCAATATCTGAAATATTCTTGGCCCCCACCGCCGCCTCTCGCGGCGTGGAAACGGAGAGCTGGTTATTATTGCAGACGAACAGAAGAGGCAGGTTCCATAGCTTCGCCATGTTGAGGCTTTCGTAAAGCCCGCCGGCCCCCGAAGCTCCGTCCCCGAACAGGATAACAACAATCCCCGGGTCATTATTCATCTGCCGGGCCAATGCCACACCCGCGGCGATGCTGATATTACCAGCAACGACCGCATGGGAACCAAAGAAGCCGGCATCCGGATCGGACAAATGCCCGCGGCCCGCACGACCGCGATTGATGCCGCCAACCTTGGCAAGCAATTCCGCCATCAGATGCGCGGGCTTCACGCCACGTGCAAGGGCCGGTCCGATGGAACGGCCGCCTGTGAGAAGCTGGTCGCCGGCGTCAAGCGCTGAGACAAGTCCGACCGCCACGGCCTCTTCGCCTGACGACAGGAGCTGGAACCCGTGATCCTTGCGCGCGGCCAGGCCGTCTTCGAAGGCACGGATAAGCAACATGCCCCGCAGGGCTTCAATCTGATCAATCACTATGCGGCTCTCCTTCGGCCGATCAGGCGCACCATTCCGGCGGCCAGAAGGGTAAAACTTTCTTTTGCGCCACGACGGCGCACAGCCATCAGCAGCTTCTGCGAGGCTTCACCCAGGCCAATTTTTCGTTTCAGAACCTGATTGATGAGCCAGCTCACCTGGTCTTCCTGAACGGCATCCGTATTGGTGGAAACGCGTTGCCGGCGCCGTCCGCTACCCATGCTCATGAGGTTGGCCGGCGTCAGAACCGCTTCCGGATGAACCACCTGATCCTGGGCATTCAGATAGGCAACCGTCCGCTCCTGCGCCTCAAAAGGTATATAAATTTCCAGGGCATTCGTCGCGATGCACAGAGCGATGGCCTGACCGGCCACATCCGCCGCCATCTGGCTCTGTAACCGGTAGTCCGCGCCCAGCACCATACCGCCGATATCGGTAAGTACGCGGTCCAGGTCAATGACAAATACGCCAAATTCACGCGACAGTTCCGCAGCCAGGAGATTGAGCCGCCTGATACGTGTCAGCAGTTTACCGTCTGCATCCTCCACCCCGGGAATACAGCGGAAAATGGTCGTCACCAGTACGGGATCACCAGATTCGGCTAGTTCGGCGACCCAGGTGCGCAGTTCTGCCAGAGCATCCGGCCACGGCATATCAAGAGACGCCAGTTGCGTCGCCAGGGAAATCAGCCGGATCGTACCTGCTGCCGCCTGCGACAGTTCGGCGGAAGAAGAAACGGCCACATAATCAAGGGCAACGCCTTCGGCTTCAAGCGCACGGCTGAGAAAGCCCCCGCCAGACGAAAGCGCCTGGCGTTCATTTTCCGTTACAAACGCAGCGAGTTGAATCCGCGTCATACCCCGCCTGCCACGTTCACGGCCATAAGTTTGCCGCCATCCACCTGGGCGGCAATATAGGCTGCGCGCACTGCCTCACGACTTTCCAGCCCAGCCACATTGGCAACACTGGCCGCGGCTTCAGCCAATTGCGGCAATGACAGGATGCGCGCTGTTTCCGGCACGGCTTCCAGTTCACTCAGGCTTTGCCAGAATAAAGGCATGAGCGCTACGTCAGGACGCGGATGCGCGGCATAGAAGATATCTTCCCATTCCAGGTCTTCCAGCGGATCGCGCCAGCCACTCCGGTGAGTCATATGATAGCTGCGGCCTTCACAGGCCGTCATCGACATGCCCGACAGGCAAAGCCGCAATGCCAACTCACGGTGTTCGTTGATGCTGATGCTCGGGTGAAAACCGCCGGAGGCAATGAAGGCTTCCCTGGACAGGGACTGATTGGCTCCCGAGGCCGCCGTCCACAGAACACCGCAATCGACCGGCGCGCGCAGGGCTTCCATTTCGAGATCATACAGGCGACGCGGGCCAAATCCGGGATAGATACCCGGCTGGGCACGACGATCGACGCTGGCAAAGTCCGTGCTTATTTGCGCACGGGTAACGAGCGAACGCCCCCGCTCCGAGGCCGACATTTTCGCCACACGCTCTTCTTCGCCTGGTTTTGGCGTGCCGGTTTCGGGATCAAGGAAAGGCCGTGTACAACGCAGGTGATAGGTTTCGCCGCGCACGATCAGGTTTGGCTTTTCCCTGTGGCGATCCATGTGCCGCGCAACGAAATCCGGCGCCGCCAGGGTATCTCCGTCAAGAAAAATCAGGATATCGCCGGTTGCCACTTCCGCACCGGCATTCGCGGCCGCCGAACGGCCCGCCGGCTTGGCGTGGCGGACCACCTTGAGGTCCAGCCCGGCAGGCACATCCGCCAGAACGTCTGCCGTATGATCGGACGAGCCATCATTGACCACGACCACTTCCGCCGGTTCAGTCTGGCAGGCCAGGGAGACCAGGGTCAACCGCAGACGATCAGCCTCATCCTTGGATCTAATGACTACACTCGCTTTCATACGCCCGTCTCCTCATCATCGAATACGCCCAGATCGTTGAGTATACGCACGACCTCCTCGGCGACCCGTTTGTAGCCTTCTGCTGTCAGATGCATGGCATCCAGTTTTAGTGCGTCTGCGCCATGGCGCGCCACAATGGCATCCAGATCGACAATGGATATGCCGATGGACTGCGACAGCTCTATAAGGGCCAGATTGAAACGTTTGATGCGGGTCGCATAGGTTTCATCAAGCCCGAGATAACAATGAACAAAATCGCCCGGAATAATCGGTGACAGGTTATAAACCAGGATTGGCACATCCTTGGTTTCCCGGATGCGCTCAACGACGGCCGTGAGATTTCGCATCGATTCCTCAACGCTCACAGATCCTGTCGATTCAAATTCATTGCGCAGCCAGTCACGGTCTTCGGCTGACCAGGTCGAGGCTTCCGCCGGATAAAACAGGAAGCCATCCCGTTTGTGTCGTACCAGCCGCGACGCCACATCCGGCAGGATAGACAGGATTACGACATCCGAAGGGGTCGTAAAGACATTCTGGCTGAACTGGCTGGCCAGCGGATAGGTGCCCAGCGGCAGCTCCCGTGCCGATAATTCGGGCGGCACCACGCCTTCCGCAGCCAGAAGCGCATCGAACCGGGTCAGGGTTTCGTGGCGCAAACGGACGGTCAGTCCAGGGTTGGTTTGCCTCAGGACATCATTGATGCCATTCCACAGCACCTGACCACCGACGCGGCACGAATGCAGCGAGTCATGGACGTCAACATTGCCTTTTGCAAAAAGGGTTATGCGCTTCACAAACAGCCCCTGCGAGTTGCCACATTTAAGCCTCAAAGCGTCATAAATGCGAGAATAAATTTCAATTAGGCGATACTTGTAAATATTTTTCCCACAAAACGCATTTTTTATGACCGTCGCGGCACATCAAATCTGCGCTCTGCATGACAGAACAAAGTATAGATGGTGAAATGTCCGAAATTCCAAAGTACTGGCATCAAGACTTTTCGAACGAACGCTGTCAAAAAATCAGTAAGAACCGCGTTGAGCCAGGATGCTGGGAATCGTAGCCATGAGAATATAAAGATAGAGGCCAACATTACGACGACGGCAATACAGACGATCCATGGCCACACGGCGGTGGTAACTAACATTGTTGCGGCCGGAAACCTGCCAAAGTCCGGTAATGCCAGGCTTGACCGAGGCATAGCGAACGAAGGTACGACCGTACTTGCAGATTTCGTCCTGAACGATCGGGCGCGGGCCAACCAGGCTCATATCGCCCTTCAGCACGTTCCAGAGCTGCGGAAATTCATCAAGGCTGGATTTGCGGATAAAACGGCCGAAACCGGTGATGCGCGGATCGTTCTTAAGCTTGTGGTCGCGTATCCATTCGGCGCGGGCCGTCGCATCCGTAGCCAGCAAATTCTTCAGCCGAACATCTGCATCGGTCAGCATGCTGCGGAACTTGTAGCAGGTGAAGTCGCGCCCGCCAAAGCCAATACGGGTCTGGCCAAAAAACACCGCCCCGCCATCCTGCGCCTTGACCATGAGGCCGACTGAAATCAGCACAGGCGCGAAAAAAATCAGTGCGAACAGGCTGATGATGACATCAAGTGCGCGGATCAGTGCATCGGACGAATGCTTGCGCAAGGTCTGGAATACACGAAAGGATGAACGCGACCTTTCAATGATCGCATACTGCAAGGTCAGATCGGCATTGCCGTCAATCTGAACGCTTTGCCCCCTTACATAGTACATCAGGTTTTCCAATCGACTTTATCCGTATGAAATTAAGCTTGTGTAACGCCATCGGAGTCAAGGTGCAAGTGATGCAGCATATAGGGTTTGCGCATTTTTTGCCACCGTTTGGCCTTTTTTGTCACAGCAAAAACTGAGGTATTTTAATACCATTTATCTTTGCCGGACTAAAACACCTGAACACCGGTTTTGTCCGTTTACAAAGCGATATGCACGAACCATGCCAGCCTTCCCGTGATAGTCATCGTGCCGAAATCCCATTTATAGACACTCATCGACACAACCCTGTCCGATTAATTTCAAAAAAAACTTACCCACCATCACATATACGAATAATCGGTCCCAAAATTACCTAATGCAAATAAGGTGTACTCTATAGAATTCCGGCCCGTCAGAAATGCTCATTTTCTTTTGTTAACCAACTACTGAAAGCAAGTTTTAAGCATTAAATGCCATCTTGCAGACTATTGTAATGCCGTCGAGGGAAGAAACCCATGCCGCGTTTGAAGGCAAAGCCTGAAATGGCACAATTCCAGCCAGAAACACGGCCAGTGGATACCGCTCCAGTGGTGCTGACAGAGGCTCGTCCAGATATGACGGCTCATCAGTCCCCTGCCCTCGCACTGCAGGCCAGTCTCGAACAGTCGTGGGACGTCCGGCAGGAACCCGACTCGCCTTACGTCATAAAAATTCCTTTTGGCTGGACATTGGCCGGCATGTCAATCATTTGCGCGGCTTTCTGGTATATACTACTGCAAATCGTTTTCTGACTTCAGGCCGGCGCGAGAAGGCGCTGTATTCGTTGCCATGGCGAAGCCACACCCCAATAACAACGCCACAAACAGAGCCAGTGCAGGTTCCTGGAAGGCATAATCGGTAAAGCCATGCAACAGGAACACCAGGTATCCTGCCAGTATGGCCCAGATACGCCCTCCCATCTGGCTGCGCCGCCGAGCCCCCGAAACCATCGGTAACAGAACAGCGCCATTTAGAAAGGCCAGCCCGGCCAAACCTGCAATACCCGTTTCTTCAAACCACTGCAGATAGACATTATGCGTGGCGCGAATAACCGCAAGTTCGGGATAGTCCTGAGCCGTCACGATGTGGCTGTTCACGGTATTAAAAGATCCCAGACCCGCGCCGAACCAGGGATGCTGCATCGCAAAATTGAAATGACTTTTCAGGATAGTCGCCCGCACCTGCGCATCGCCGTCTATACCGTCAAGACGTCCGATTACACTCGCCAATGGTGTGGCGAAAATGGCAATCAGAACCACAACAATCGCCAGGCCGACAGCTGCCAGCCTGGGCAGGGAAAGGTGATTGCGGAGCAACATGACAGACAGCATCGCCAGGCAAATCATAGTAGATAAAATGGCGCCGCGCGAAACTGTCAGCATCAGGGCGGCCAGGCTGACGGCGCAAACGCCCGCCATCACGGGATCGATACGCTCCAGTATCTGCGTCTCCCGCCGGGTCATGACACGGCTGATGACACGTCCCAGCGACATGACACTCAGGGCGCCAAACAAGGTGCCGGCACTGTTGGGGGAACTGAATGCCCCGGTCAGACGTCCGGCACCAAACTTCACGACACCGTATATGCCGGCAGGGTCAAGGATAAACATGATAAGTGACGCCAGCGCCCATCCACCGCCGATATACAGCAAGGCATCGAACAGCCTTTTTGCCCCGTCATCCGTCAGCGAACACCGCAGACCGAGCGCGAAGGCGCACATAATTCCTCCCAGTTTTATGGCTTCGAGCCATATCGCGGATGGGTCGTAAACGGCGAAGGCGGCGGAAAGGGCTAGCGCGGTAACAAAAGCGGCCAGGGCAATCAGGAGGGGCGGGAGAGCCTTGCGCTGCCCCACTGCGGGCGCCTCCCTCATCGGAAGGATAAAAGCAGTCGCGGTCAGAATGGCGAAGACGGCCACCAGCATCGTCGCGGTGGCCGGCATATCCGACCCATATATGGCGAAGGCTGTCAAAACCAGTGCCGACAGAATGCCGGGCCACAGCCATGCCGAATATTTATGCCATTCCATGCGTCTCCCCGTACCCTTTTATGCTTTCCCGCCTGATCTCCGGCAACCATAAAGGAGGTCGCAAAGCAGAGCGAGGCTCTTTTCACGAGAAAGACAAGATTATGCGGTTAACAGACTAACGATATTTAAAGGGGTCTATGCCAAATATAACCGGTATAGATACGCTTCTTCCTTCATTTCAACACCTGCGAAACTGATGAACGTCGATAATTTTTCCACAGATGACAAGATTACGCAGGGGGGGACCGAGTTTTCACTTGGTGAAAATACTCCAGCCGCCACGACCATGAATAAACGCCCCCCTCGCAAAGTCTGTTTTAACGGCCGTTTCCTGACTGCCGTGCCGGCGGGTGTGCACCGTGTGGCTGAAGAAATGATCGTGGCCGTGGACAAGCTTCTTTCAGAAAATCCGGCACTTGCCGCGGTGTTCGATCTGACCCTCGCGATTCCTGAAAAAGCGCGTCAAATGCCGAAGCTTGAACAGGTACGCAGCAAGATCGGAGGAAGATTTTCAGGTGTTCTCTGGGAACAGGTCGATTTTCCGCGCCTGGGTTCCGATAGCCTTTGCATTGGATTTTGCAATGCAGGACCGCTTGTCAGGCGTAACGCCATGACGATGCTTCACGATACGCAGGTGTATTCAATGCCTGCCTCTTATTCGCCCGCTTTTCGCCTCTGGTATAAAATCTCGCTCCCCCTGATTGGTCACCGTCATAAGCGTATCCTGACAGGCACCGCCGCCGCCAAATCAGATCTCGTACGATATGGTGTGGCGCCTGCCGAAAAAATCAGCGTTATCCCTCATGGCTGCGACCATATTCTGCGCATCACGCCCGACCATACGGCGGTCGGGCGCCTTGGTCTTCAAAACCAGCCCTACATCCTCTCATTGGCGAATACACAGTTTCACAAGAATATAGGCGTCCTCCTGAAAGCCTTTTCCGACCCCATTTTGAAACACGCGACCCTGGCGCTTTTCGGCGGCGCAACGGCGGCGGACTTCGAAGCGGCGGGGCATCAGGTGCCCGATAATGTCGTATTTCTGGGACGCATATCAGACGCCGAACTGGTCGGGTTAATGAAAGAGGCAACCGCTTATGCCTGTCCATCTCTGACAGAAGGCTTCGGCCTGCCTCCCCTCGAAGCCATGCTGCACGGCTGCCCGGCTATTGTGGCCTGTGACGCGCTGCTGGAAGTCTGTGAAGAGGCGGCCTTGACCGCCGATCCGCATGATGCCGCAGCCTGGGCCTTGCAGATTTCGCGCCTGATAACGGATGAGGCGCTAAGAAACGACATGCGCGCAAAGGGAAAGGTTCAGGCGGGAAAATATACCTGGCAGCGTGCGGCGCGCCAGCTTTTACGAACCGTGGCGGAAGTGGAAAATATCTCTGTGCCTGAAGAATTGATATCTTAGCAGAAGCGCACATTACCAGAGCAGAGATTATTTGAATATTAGTTTCAATCATATAATCAGTAAGTTAAATACCAAACACCATTCATAACGGGCACATCTTATGGAAACCATCATTGTTCTGGGCGGCGCCGGCTACATCGGCAGCCAGGCTTGCAAAACATTGCATGAAGCAGGCATTCAGCCCGTGACCTATGATAATTTGTCCCTGGGTCATGAAGAATTTGTCAAATACGGGCCACTGGTCAAGGGCGACCTGCTCGACACGGCCCTGCTCAGCGACACCATCCGCCGTTATAACGCCAGTTGCGTCATGCACTTCGCCGCCCTGGCCAGCGTTGCGGAGTCCGTGACTGACCCGGCCAGTTATTATCGCAATAATGTCGCCGGCACCTTGTCCGTACTGGATGCCATGCGGGCGGCCAATTGCCGCGCACTGGTTTTCTCTTCAACCTGTGCCATTTATGGTCAACCCGAAATCGTGCCGATCGCCGAAACCTGCGCCAAGAATCCAATCAATTCTTACGGCCGCAGCAAGCTGATCTGCGAGCAGATGATGAATGATTACAGCGCTGCCTACGGCATCCGCTCTATCGCTTTGCGTTATTTCAATGCGGTCGGCGCTGATTTCGATGGCGAAATCGGCGAATTCCGCGATAACGAAACTCACATTATACCTCGCGCCATGATGTACCTGCTTGGCCACCTCGATGAATTCGTCATCCATGGCAGCGATTTTCCGACTCCCGACGGAACGGCGATCCGCGACTACGTCCACGTAAAGGACTTGGCGGAAGCCCATATTTCGGCCGCCCGTCTTCTGGCCAATGGTCATGCTGGCGGTGCCTATAATCTGGGTCAGGGCACCGGTTATTCCGTACTGGAACTGCTATCCGCCATAGAGCGCATTACCGGCCGTAAAATGCCGGCGGTCACGGGCGGGCGCCGGGCGGGCGATCCGGCAATCCTGGTGGCCCAGCCAGCGCTTGCCCGCGAAGTTCTTGGCTTTGCGCCACGTCATTCATCACTGGAAGATATAATCGGTTCAGCATGGGCCTGGCATCAAAAGGCTCACCCGCAGAAAACCATGCCTGTGACGCCCGCCAGAGCCTGACATTTCCAGGATCTGATATTTGGTGCAGAATTAAACTGATATTTTCTGCGCACCCGAGCCAGCCGGAACGGCAGCGCCACTCTTGCTCCGGCCTTGCCAGGATACCAGTGCCGCGGCAAATATCGTGCCGAACAGAAAGGCGTTTTTCAGACCGAAATCCGCCGTGGTGCCCGCGAGAATGCCCGCGGTCAGGCCTGGCAGAAATGACCAGCGCAGACCGGAAACCAGCGCCGCATTCACCGCATCTCCCGGATAGGCACGCCGAAGCATGGATTGCAGCACGAAGCCGTAATAGAATAGCGCCCCCAGAAAGCCGGTATTACTTAAAACCGCGACGACTTCGTTAGATGTTCGCGTACCGCCCATGCCTACCCCCAGTCCATAAGTGTCAAGCAATGCCTGCCAGGAGGTCGCCGTCCAGAAGCTGCGTTCTTCGTATGATGCCGTGCGGGTTTTCTTGAGAACCATCTGGTCAAAAAGCCTGACTATAGGGTCGAAGATTTCGGGGCGAATAACAAAAACCGCAAATACAAGCGACACCACGGCAAATGCCACCCAAAACTCTATTGCCAGTTCACGGCCAGCCCTTGTGCCCTGCCGCGCCTTACCCGCGCGCCACAAAAATTCCAGCAAGGCAAAAGCGCCGAAAACAACCAGAGCGACATATGCTGATGATGATGTCGACAACCACACAAACAACAGCAACAGCGTCGCCACGACCGGCACAACCTTATTCCGGTAAAAGGTGTCGGTCATGGCGTGACGCAGAAAATATAACAACGTCAGCAACTGCGTACACAAGGCGCCGTAAACGGATGATTCCGGCATAAGACCGACAACTCGTCGGGTACCACCTTCGAGTGTCACATCCGTCATCAATACGTAGCTGGCCGTACGGAAAGGCGCGAGCAGCCAGCCTAGCGTCACAAAGTGGCTCACATAGTCCAATATCCCCGTGGCAACTGCCACGATGCCCCCGATGCAAAGCCCCTTGAGTGCGTTTTGCTGCTGTTTAGGATCAAGCATCAGACGCGCGAAGGTCACAACCGTGATAACCGAAATGGTCAGATACATGATTTGCGAAATATTCTGCGTCGTCGGTTCCAGGAGTTCGGACTGGAAGAACCGCGTCACCTTCATCGGCACGATTGTAATGGCGCCTACAAAAAAACGCGGGCTGAATATCGTCACCAAAACAGCAATGGCCCAGAACAGCGTCAGCAACAGCAGACCGCGCGGCGCCAAAATGGCAGAGACGCCAAACTTGACCGCCCGCCCCGTCAGGAACGTTCGTAAAAACAGGATACAGGCGACGATTGGAGTGGGCGTGAAGGTCAGCCCCATGGTCATGGCTGTCGGGAAAACGGCAAATGACCCAAAAGGCATGGTCGCAAAAAAGAGATAGATCAGGATCGAGCGATTGCCAAACAGGCCCATCAGGGCCAGTCCCCAGAATATCGCTATAGGGATGAAATCCATCTGCCCTAAAATCCTTTATGATTCACGCGAAAAACGATGGCGTCCGGGCGCGGGAACCAAGTCTTTCTTCTGTCATGTTTTGACTTGGGTGACAAGATCATGCCACACCCCGCTGCGAGAGCCGCGCCTCAATAAAGGCTTGCAACCGGTTTTTGAAAATATCCCGGTTCCAGCCGTGAGCGTGCCGGCAAATAACCGCGGGGTCGAAAGCATCCAGCCCGCTCTCAAACCGTTTAATGGCATCGATCAGACTATCAGCTGTCTGTTCATTAAAAAACAAACCGGTCTGTCCCTCGACCACCGTTTCGATAGCCCCGCCACGGCGATAGGCCAGCACAGGCCGGCCGCTGGCCATAACCTCAAGCGGCACAATACCGAAATCCTCCAGGCCGGGGAAAATAAGCGCCCGGCAATTACGGAAATGGTGCGCCATGGCTTCGTCATCAACCTTGTCGAGAAAGGTGATGGTCGGGCCTGCCTGACGTTTCATGTCTTTTGTTGCGCCGGAGCCAATCACGACCAGGCGCTTGTTGAGCCGAGTACAGGCCTCGATGGCGACATCTATCCGCTTATAAGGGGTGATCTGACCCGCACAGAGATAATAGTCTTCCGGTACATCAGACGCCTGAAAACGCGACACATCGACCGGCGGATGGATGACCGTCGCTTCACGCCGGTAGAATTTCTCAATACGCTTGGCCACGAAAGCCGAATTGGCGATGAAATGATCGACCCGCGCCGAGGTTGTGACGTCCCATGCCCGCAGCCAGCTTGACGTCAGGCGCATGGCCAGCCGCGCCAGCCAGCCCGATTTGCGATAGTATTGCGGATAAAGGTCCCAGATATAGCGCATCGGCGAATGGCAGTAGCAGATGTGCACCGATTCCGGTGGCGGAATGATGCCTTTCGCCGGCCCGGCCTCGCTCGACAGGATCAGATCGTATCCCGTCAGATCAAAGGATTCCAGCGCCTGCGGCATCAGTGGCAGCATCTTCTGGTAAAGGCGGCGCCCACCGATCTTTTGCAGGAATGAGGCGGTAATCCTGTGTTTCAGAACCGTCGGTGACAGCTTGTCGCGATCCACTACCAGCGTGAAGATATCAGCTTCCGGGTACAGTTCGCACAGGCATTCGAGAACTTTCTCGCCGCCCCTCATGCCGACCAGCCAATAGTGAACGATAGCGACTTTCATCCGGTCTTTGCCTTGCAACACACGGCCCCTCCTCGCGCATTTGCGCAAAGAGCCTGGTAGCTATTCCTGATAGTACTTCTTGTACTGATCGTAGTAATAGCCGCTGTCGCCATAGCCATACTTGGCCTGTTCCTTGACATTGACCTGGGTCAGAACCACACCGCAGACATGGGCGCCCGTCTCGGTAAGCAATTCGAGCGAAGCCTGGGCGGCCTTGCGCTGTGTCTTGCGCCAGCGGACCAGCATGGCGACGACATCGGCCTTGCGGGCCAGAATGCGGGTATCGACCACGGCCAGTACCGGCGCTGTATCGAGGATCACCACGTCAAAGCTGGCGCGCAGCTTGTCGAGAAGCTGATCCATGGCCTCGGAGCCAAAGACATCCTTCGGCGTATAGGCGCTCTCGACCAGCGGCAGGTACAGCACATTGGTCAGGTCGTCCTTAATCAGGACATCATTCAGTTGCGCCTTGCCCGCCAGGACTTCAAGCAGCCCACCTTCAACCGGACCGGTGATGTACTGATTGATCGAACGACGGCGTAGGTCGCAATCGACCACCACGACGGACTGGCCGGACAAAGCCATGACGCGCGCCAGACAGACAGAGGTAGTCGTCTTGCCTTCGCCCGGCAGGGACGAGGTCACAGCAATGACCTTCACGTCATGTCCGATACGCGAATAAATAAGGGCGGCGCGCATGATACGGAAGCCCTCGGAAAAAACCGACAAAGGCTTATCGACGACATATTGTGCAGGCGTTGCCTTCTGCCCGCGGGTCAGGGTCGAGGCGAGATCGGCGACATTACCCAGGTGCGGCTGGCGCAGGATGGTTTCAACATCGGTGGCCGTCGTCAGTCCGCTATCCAGGGCGCGGCGGATCAATACCGAACCTGTAGCCGCGCCGAGCGCACCGATAAAGGCCAGAGCCATGGAGATGGGAATTTTTGGAGCGCTCGGTCCGGTGGGCAGGGCGGCGTTCGATACGATCCGGGCGTCGGAACGATCAATGCCTTCCTGAGAAGAGGTCTGCTTGAAACGATCCAGATAGGATTGATAAAGCGTGGTGACCGCATCTGCATTGCGCTGCAATTCGTTGAGCTTGACCATGGCCTGGTTATTACCGACCAGTTGTCCCCTGGCCTGCGCGACACTGCCGGCGAGCGACGCCGTGCGCTGGCGCTGCACCTCGGCCTGAGCTTCCAGGTTGGACATGATGCGCTGGATTTCAGCACGGATCTGAGCGTCGATATCGTTGAGCTGGTCCTGCGCCTTGATAATGTCGGGGTGTTTGCTGCCGTAGCGTGACTGCAGATCGGCCAGACGCTGGCTGACGGTTGTCCGCTGGGCACGGAGATTTTTGACGACATCCGAATTCAGGGCTTCGCCTACATCTTCACCACTGGAACCGGTGCTTAACTGACGCTTGGCTACCGAAAGACGCGCTTCACTTTCAGCGCGATCCACCTTCACGCCAGCGAGTTGCTGGTCAAGCGTCGTAATTTGCTGCTGGCCAAGTGTATTGTCCGCCGAAACCGCCAGAAGATTGTGGGCAATCTTGTACTGCTGCACGGCAGTCTCGGCAGCTTCCACCTGGGTACGCAGGTCGCCCAGACGGCTGTTCAGCCAGTCATTGGCTTCCTTGGTAGCCTGGAACTTGGTCTCCAGTTGCTGAGACAGATAAAGACGCGCCCATTCATTGGCGATCCGCGCCGCCTTTTCAGGCGAAGTCGAGGTAAAGGAGATGGTGATAATACGGGTTCCGCCGGAACGCGCCACCGTCAATCGGCTCAATACATTATTGAGAACGGCCTCGTGCCTCCCCTGGGCTTCCAGAGGTGTCAAACGGCGGTTATCCGGCTTGTTCTTGATCAGGCCGAAGAAATGGCTGCCATTGAGCGACGGGTTGAACTCAGGGTCCTGATCCAGTTGCAGAGAGCGCAGCACCCGGTCCCCCAGCGAATTGGACTTGAGTATCTCGACCTCGGTATCGACCGTCGCCGCATCAGGCGGCAAATCGGACAAAACATCCTGGTCCGGCGTCGCCCTCATGGTACGCGGATCCATCATTACGCTGGCGGTCGCCGTATATGTCGGCACCTGCATCAGCACCGGCACGATGATCAGCAGAAAAACACACCCGAAGATGACCGCGAAGAACCGGCTGAAACGTCTGAAATCCGCTATAATAGCGGTCAGATCCAGTGAAGGCAGCAGACTGTCCGACACATCGGTTTCAGGAGAGTGTTTATCCGAGATCATAAATGGCGCCAGCGTAAGATTGAATAAAAGCCCGGATCAATGCCTCCGGGCTCAGCAGCTTAATACTGAAGGCCTAAAGAAACCCTCAATGCGTTGTCCGTATAGCCCGGAATAGCGCCGCCCCCCTTGGATTTATTCTCGCTATGGGTATATCCGCCCCGGATCACAACGTGACGGTTGACCAGATATTTGCCCCCCAACCACAGGTTTGACCGGTCATCGGTACGATCGACGCCATTATAATCGTCGGTCGTGTATCCATAGGATGCACTGAGAACAAGGGTACGGAGCAGTTCATAATCCGCGCCGATTTGCGAGGCGGTCGACGTATAGCTGGAAGCGCCGATCTGCGGAGTCTCCTGAATCGTGCGGGCCGTATTGGCCCAGATCGTCAGCAACTGGGTGGGGAAATACTGAACGTTCGCCGCAAACGACACGCCATCCACCTTCGGGAACAGCGGATTGTCGTATGTCTGCTCCTGATAGCCGATCTGTGCTTCACCACGGATCAGGTTGGTCAGGTCGAAGCTGGCGCCGATAGCGGCGTCGTAACCATCCGAGTCACGATTGACAGCCTGGTCATCATAATCACGCGTGTTGCCGACCCAGATCGCGTAGATCGAGGTATCGGGCCCAAGGGCATAATCAGCCCGACCGGAATAGTTGACCTGGGTCAAATCTCGGTTGGCCTGCGGAATGACAACACCACCCAGCGTTATGGCATCTTCATACTTCAGATCGGTCAGGATTGCCTGGCCGACAAAACGCAGGCGATTACCTTCCGCCACAAAACCGGCATTCGCCACCGTGGCCTTGTATTCAATCGGCTTGGCCAGATTGGTGGCCACCGTTTGCGCCGACGGATCATAAAGCGCCTCGAAAGCATCACTATAATTGATGCCGGCAAACAGATTGCTGCGACCGTGAATATCCAGGCGCCCCGCCAGGGCCGCTTCCCAGCTCGTGGTATTCAGGTTGTCATTGTCCGAGTAGTTCAGGAAGGTCGAACGCAGGGACGCGGTCAACTGGTGGCGCCCCCAATCTGACGTGATGCGCACACGCGGCGTGACCGCCACATAGGTGTCAGAGACCTCGTTGACAGGCGCATAATAAATATTGTCATTGCTGTCGACATCGACATCCACTGACGGTGCCACATCGAACGCGCCCCAGCGCAGGCCGCGCGGCTCGTATTCGGGCGGAATGCGTTCGGTGACCGCGATATTGCGATCGCGGGCAAAGTTGGAATTTTGCGCGTGCGCCGCATTGGCTGCAAGCAAGGCAACAGAAAGCACTACCAGCGATGTGCCGTATTTCATATTAATCCCCGTCATACTGACAAAGTCGTTGGAAAGAGCCCTGCGGACGCGGGCCTGAACTAAAACAAAGAGCGCAGGAATTAACCTGCGCGATAACCAGCCCCGGCAGGTGCTCCCGTCGGCGCGATGGGCAGATTTCCACCCCGGCTCCGGCCATTGATCGCACCAGGCGACGTCTGGTCGAACAATTTCTGCAGATCACCCTGGACACGTCCGAAAGCCGCAGCGACATTCTTCGACAGGTTCGGCGTATTGGAAGCACGGACAAGGGCCGTGGAGATGCTTAAGGTCGGAACTCCCGCAGCCACCTGAGATTTGATATCGTTTTCGATGGCGACCACAATCATTGCGACGATATCTTCAGAAACAGCCGCATCGCGCGCCGTGGCGTGGGCACTCTGACCAGCCTGAGCGGCGCCTTCACCGGCCACCGCCGGCTGACTTCCGGCGCTTCCCGCCACGGCTGCAGCGTCACTGCCCAAAGCGACAAAGGCTGCTTCTTCGGCCTGATTCGCTGTGGAAACCAGCTTCCCCGCCAGGGATGACGATTCTTTTTCAATGCTTGCGGGCGCCACGCCAGCCGGCGCAGCCATGGCAACGGCGGCAACAGACAGTCCAACGACAGCACCAAGTCCCAGGATGATCTTTTTCATTGGCTTCAAGTCCCTCGGCGGCGAAAAGAATCTCTTTTCGCACTTGCTAAAAACGAAATCATAATAAGGTTATTGATTCAAGCCCATTAGCTCAAACCACTTTCCCTGCAAAGCGATTACACCTAAACTGATACCTAAAAGTAACGTTCAGCAATGCGAATTGTATCACCAGGCGCCACGGGCGTCGCGGAGCTCAGCGGCACTTCCTCTTCGACTGTCGCGCCGGCATGGCGAATAAAAACTTTTTTCTGGTTGGCACGATAAGTATAACCAGAGGCCAGGGCCACAGCGTTCACCACCGTTATGCCATTGCTGTAAGGATATTCGCCCGGCTTGACGACCTCACCAAGGATGTAGAATGGCCGGAAGGTAAGCACCTCGATACTGACTCGCGGATCCTTGAGATAACCTTCCTTGAAGGCGTTTTCCACATTTGCCTGCAATTGCGACGCCGTCAGGCCGCCCGCACGAACATCCCGTATGAGAGGCAGAGAGACTATGCCGTCACCTGAAATCGTGAATTCGCCGCTCAGATCAGGCTCGCCGAAAATGATTACGCGAATCTTGTCGCCCGACCCAAGCTTGTATTCATACCCCGCACTTGCCGCGGCCGCCGCCGGCACACTGGGCGTCGCGGCAACCACCTGGGCCTGCGCCACTACGCCCGTGCCGAAAAGAGTCACCGCCATGAGCACCAGCCCAGCCAGAGCTCGCCGGAAACGGCCATATAATACCTGCAATCTGTCCACGTCACCCTCAGGAAATTAAAGGAGGTTGTCCCAATTTTACACTTTTACGTCAGTTTACGCTTAAAATACACTATTCGCGGCTACCTTGCCTCATACCCTGCAAGCTACATGCCAGAAATTATCTACAGGCGAACCTGAATAATACGACGAGACACATCCCTTAACCGCACCGCTGTCAATACGCCTGTGGCATAGGCACCACTGTCGATACCGATACGCCAGCGCTTGTCCGCCGGCTCATCCTCCGGCGTATGACCGTGTACCACAACGAAATCGCATGCCTTTTCCGCGGCCATGAAGGCCCCCCTCACCCAAAGGAAGGTTTCCGGCCCCTGCGCTTCCAGCGGCATATCCGGCCTGACCCCGGCATGGACGAAAACATAATCGTCCACCTTCAGCAGATATTTCATACCCTTGAGAAGCGCAAGATGCGCCTCCGGCAGCGCCTCGGAAAACGCCTTGCGGACCTCTTCCCATTGCGACGGATCGGTACGGGATATCGGCAGAGCTACACCATACGACCCCAGGGTGCTGCCCCCCCCGTAATCCACCCAGGCCGGGCCATGGTGCGCCGTATGCAGAAATTTCAGCAGGTATTCTTCGTGATTACCGAGAAGCACCTCCACATCGCACCACGGCTCCGCCTGCAACCTGAGTATCCGCGAAAGCACGGCTGCAGAATCAGGTCCCCGATCGACATAATCCCCCAACAGAACGATCAGCGGGCGCTCGGCCACCACCATCTCGTCCGCGCGAATATGACCTATCATCCGCTCGAAAAGGTCGAGACGGCCATGGATATCCCCAATGGCATAGACAAGCCGCCCGACCCGCGACGCTGGCGGCTCAGGTTTCGACCTCGACGTCCCGAAAAAAGACTTGAGCGCAGTTAGCATGAATATGTGTGATAAACCTCAAAACCCTGAAACAGTCTATTCTTTCGCAATGCAATACTCAATAGTCACTTGACCCGATTTTAACAATTTGCAAACCCTGAGGAAAAATATCGATAAAAATCAAAACGCACAACGAACAAAATTGTATTTGGCAGTTAAAAAACAAGATTAATTTACGTAAACCATAAATATATATAGGTTATTTACGATACTTTTTATCCGGAAATTGAATTATATTTGAGAAAATACCATAACCGCAAAGAGGATGTGATGGTTATGGTCCATATCAACAAGTCTGTAAAAAGCAATTTACTTGCTCTTTTTACCGCCACGGCCGTTTTGGGCGCCCTGCAGGCCAGTTCAGGGTTTGCCGCTGACCGCCACGCTTCGCCATCGCCCTTCCTGCCTGCCGGACGGCAGATCGCTGCCCCAACGGCCTTTCTGGAAATGTGTTCACGTTCACCCGAAGATTGCCAGCAATCCGCTCAACCCGAAGCCGCACGCATTGTCTCCCTGGCCCGTCAGGCCATGGTCGAGAAATACGCACTGGCTTTCGCGCATGTGAGCGTGGACAATACGCGTGATCCTACGCCTGGCGCCGTTGCCTCTCCACAGTGGCCACGCTTCACCGACAGCCGCCAGAGCAACACCACGACCGATTCCGCGCCTGACGCCGACTATATGCGGATAGAACTCGATAGTGCCGCCATGGCCACGCTCAAAACGGTCAATAACCGCGTTAACCGCAGCCTGATCGCCGACACCGATGCACATGTCTACCATGAGAATGATTACTGGGACGCCCCTGCCCTGACGCCCGGCGCACGCGGCGACTGCGAGGATTTCGCCCTGGTCAAGCGTCGCCTGCTGATCGAGCAGGGCATTCCCGCCGGCGCCCTCAGCCTGGCCATTGTCCGCACCCGCTTCAATGAAGACCACGCTGTTCTCGTTGTCGCTACCCGCCAGGGAGATTTCGTTCTCGATAACCTCGCCTTTAAGGTCAGGCCGTGGCAGAAAACCCGGTATTACTGGGTATCTCGCCAGGCGCCGGGCGATGACCTGAACTGGGTGTCGCTTGCACCCGCTCCGGAAACCGCGCCGATGCGTACCCAGACTTCCACGCGTGTAGCGTATAACCGCTAAACCTGTTATTCCCGGTGCCATGACCCAGACGTTGTTACGGACTCGCGCCTTCAGATACGGCCCCGCCGGCGCGGCCCTGGCTATTGCCCTGCTTAGCGCCGTGGCGGCCCTGCAGTTCGCGCTGCCAGGTACCATGCCCGCCCTACTGCCCTTTTCCGAGTCCTTTTATGCACGCACCCTGGCTGCTGCCGATAGCGACCGACGCATAGATCTGGCGCATAAGACGGTGAATGCCGCCCCCGGACGTGCCGAAAACTGGCTGCTGCTCGCTTCCGCTTACCAGCAAAAGGATGCGGCGCTTTCCGAACGCGTACTGCATACCCTGCGGCGCTCCTACATGGTGGCCCCCCTGTCGCCTGACGCCCATGACTGGCGACTGGCCTATATTTTCTCGAACTGGAGCCTTATGCCCGCCGACCTGAAGGAGTCGGCCATGGCCGAAGCCGAAGCCTACGCCACGCGCTATGCCGGCTTGGTCTACATCAAGGAACTGGGTCCTACCCTTGCTGATAGTGAAGGCCGCATGGCCCTGGGACTGGTGTCCCTCACTCATGAACGCGCCATGGACAGCGCCCGCCGCGTTGCTGAACGCCGCGCAATGCGGGATAATGCCCCGCAATAATGTAATGTCTGGATTTACTGCACGTGCGATCGTCTCAGAGCCCCCCAAAGCGCCCTGAGACGATAGCCCGCCGCCTGTGCCGCCCCCTGTTCCCCCCGGAATCCTGACGACTCAGACCGCGCGGCTGCACGGAAGCCCGATATGACCGGGCTTTCGCCGGCATACACGCACACTGAGGGCGCGCTCAATACCGGGCCCGGTATTACTACACTTAAAAAGGACGCTTATCAACGCTAAGCGATCGCAGTTGTGTCTTTTTTTAGGCACAGCTATCCTTGGGCATCACGGCCGGGGACGGCATTCAACAGGCTTTGCAGATGATCGAGATAATCATAGAAAGCATCACGGCCCGATACGGTCAGCTTGGCAATAGTGCGCGGCTTTCCGGCTGAGATGGTTTTATCGAGCTGAATATAGCCGGCATCATCCAGCTTTTTCAGATGCTGTGACAAGTTGCCGTCGCTGATGCGGATTTCACTCCGCAGGGTGACAAAATCAGCCTTGCCTACCGTTGACAGGAAAGCGAGGATCGCAAGACGGGCGCGTCCGTGAATGACTTCTTCCAGACTCTCGTGGGCAAACAGGCTCATAGGACTCTCATACTGGAGGGTTTCAGTTTAGGTTGGGCGCGCCATTCCGCACGCAGAAGAATGAGGCCGGGCGCCGTCATGAAACAGACAGTAGCAGCGGCCATGGCAAGATAGCGGTCGATCGGATTGTCCAGCACAAACATGGTACAGGCGGTCAGCATCCAGCCTCCCGCCACACCCAGAAGCCAGGACTGACTGCTGGAGGTAGCCATAACCGCCAAAACAAGACTGAAGATAATTGCCAGGAAGGCCATGACGATATGCGGCTCAGCCACCCGCGTCCACTGGCTGCCGAGCAGGAAGGCGGCGATGCCGATGCCCGCAAACACCCAGGTGGTCGAAATCGCCTGATTGCGCCATGAACGGAAGGAATAACCACCCCGTCCGTAGCGTGAAATCAGCAGGGCTCCGGGAACACCGATAATGGCCGCGATCCACCCGACGGGCAGGCCAACGGGCAGCCAGTCGGCCGCCATGAGGGCTTTGATGACGTGGGTGAGCGCCAGTACCACGCCCCACCAGGCCATGACCGAGCCCCCCGCCGTCGCCAGGGTATCGCCGCGACTGACCAGTTCACGCAGGGATTCGAGCTCTTCCCCCAGATAACCGGCCTCGTCAGGGTCGAGACGCGGCAGGAGCGGCGGTTCCTTGATAAAATCCTGCAGGTGGCGATCTGACATGGGGTGAGTATCCGGCATTCGGGCTTTTTGGCGTCTGAATAATCAGATTAGGGCCATTTTGCCCAAATACCAACCCTATTGTAGCAAAAATGGCATTATAGGAGCCCCAATTCGGTCAAACCGCACGCGTATTTTCAAATGACTGGATTTCGGCGTACCAGTTCCCGGTATGCATGGTCCTCAAGAGTAATACCATGGCCACTTCAGCAAGCTTCGACGATGCCCTCGCCCTGTCCCGTTTTGGCCTTGGCAGTGGCCCTGAAGGTTGTGACGCCATCGGAGGCCGTGCCCGGCAAATATTGGCAGATGAAATTCGCGCCGGCGGTGCACGTCTTATGACGGAAGCGCCCCTGCCGGACACGCCAGAACTTCTGATGCACCAGAAAGCGTATTACGCGGAAGCTAAAGCCCGCGAAAAGGCCACACCATCGCTTAATGCGGTCGATATTGCACAGGCACCGCTCATTGTGCCGGCCAACCAAGTATACATGCAGGAACTCGCTGTGCGATTTAACAGCGCATACCTGGCCCCGGATATTGGCTTTAATGAACGCCTGGTCATGTTCTGGGCCAACCATTTTGCAGTCTCAACCGACAAATCCAGTAATATCGGCCTAACAGCGGGCGCATTTGAACGCGAGGCTATTCGTCCCAATATATTTGGCCGTTTCAAGGACCTGCTGCTGTCGGTCGAAACTCACCCCTGCATGTTAATATATCTCGACAACCAGGATTCCATAGGCCCGGATTCAGCCGGCGGTCGCAAAAGCCGCAAGGGCCTGAATGAAAACCTTGCCCGTGAAATCATGGAGTTGCATATTCTGGGGGTCGGCGGCGGCTACACCCAGGCTGATGTCACTTCATTCGCCGCTGCACTCACAGGCTGGACCTACACAATAACGCCGGACGAACGTCCGAACGATCCGATGCCCCTGCGGGATGGTTTCAAGTTTGCTTCCGGCAACCACCAGCCGGGATCTCGCGAAGTCCTGGGACGTACCTATAAAAACGACGGTTTCTTCCAGGCAACGGATATCATGCTCGACCTTGCTGAGCGTCCGGCCTGCGCCCGGTTCATCGCTCTGAAGCTGGCCCAGCATTTTGTTTCCGACACCCCGCCGCAAAGTCTCGTCGATCGTCTGGCGGACGTTTTTCAGCGGACAGACGGCGACCTTGCCCTGGTCAGTCATGCCCTGATCGAATCGCAGGAAGTATGGAGCCCAAACTGTGAAAAGATCCGACTGCCACAGGAATATCTTATAGCCATGATGCGCGCCACCGGCGTCACCTTCCTTGCCCCCCAAATAGATGGCATTCTTGGTAGCATGGGTGAACGCATGTGGCGGCCGGGCGGCCCCAACGGCTATTCCGACCGTTTCGATACCTGGGCTACGCCGACGGGCCTTTACGCACGAATGGAAGCAGCCAATCGTATAGGCCGCGCGGTAAAGGAAAATATCGATCCCCGCGAATTTGCGCAATCGCTTCTGGGGCCGCGCCTGTCTGAAACCACGCTCGCCGCTATCAGTCAGGCGGAAAATGCCCGCCAGGGCCTGAGCCTGACCTTTATGTCTCCTGAGTTCATAAGGCGTTGACAATGACACACGACTCTTTTGCACTTTCTCGCCGGCGGCTGCTGCAACTCGGCGCCGGCACAGCCTTCGCCGGCTTCATCCCGCGCCTGGCTGATGCCGCAGGTGCACGTGATCCGCGCTTCATGACCATTGTGCTGCGTGGCGCTCTCGATGGATTGACGGCTGTTCCGCCGGTCGGTGATCCGCTCTATAGCCACCTGCGCGGCGACACGGTTAGCGCCTCTGTGGCACTTGACAACATGTTCGCTCTGCATCCGGCCATGTCCAATCTGGCCCGACAATACAAGGCCGGACAGGCGCTGATTATCCACGCCAGCGCCTCGCCTTACCGCGACCGTTCGCATTTCGACGGTCAGGACGTTCTCGAATCCGGCCAGCCGGGTCCCGGCCACAAAGACAGTGGCTGGCTCAATCGTCTGCTGCTGACCCAAGGCGCCGGGCAAAAGATCGGCCCGGATCGCGGCCTGGCGGTTGGTGCCATTACGCCGCTGATCCTGCGCGGGCAGGCCGATTGCCTGGGATGGGCCCCAAGCGCCCAGCCTCTGCGTGACGATGCCCTGCCGGGACGGGTGATGACGCTCTATAAGGCCGGCGATCCGAAGCTGGCGGATATTTATGCCACGGCCCTGCGCAGCCAGGCCATCGCCGGCGCGGCAGGTGATAACGCCAAAAGCAAAGCGGACGCCATGGTCGCTACCGCCCAGGGCGCGGCGCGCATGATGGCACGTGACGATGGCCCCCGCATCGGCGCAATGGCGATCGAGGGCTGGGATACCCACAGCAGCGAGGTGTCGATCCTTGCAAAGCAGCTCGGCGGCCTGGACAGGGCGCTGGCCGCCTTCGAGCAAACCCTCGGCCCCGTCTGGAACGATACCGCCATACTGGTGATTACCGAGTTCGGACGGACTGCCGCCATCAACGGCACCAACGGCACCGACCACGGTACCGGCACGGTTGCCTTCCTGACCGGTGGCGCGGTGAAAGGCGGGCGCGTCATCGCCGACTGGCCAGGGCTGAAAACCGCGCAACTTTATCAGGCTCGTGACCTGGCACCGACAACCGATATCCGCGCGGTCGCAAAAGGCGTCATGCAGGGGCTGTTTGACACGCCTGTATCAGCCATGGGGCAGGACATCTTTCCGGAATCGGCCAATGTGGCGCCGATGCGCGACCTGATTGCCTGACTTCACTCCACGGCCTGTATTTCCAGCCGGCTGATCGTTGCGCTCAAACGGTCATGAACACGTAATCTTATCTCCAGCCCGGCAACGTCCTCCGCCACGCCAAAATCAAGTATCAGGCTGTCAGGCGACGCGCCGAACAGGCCCAGGCGAATATTCCGGGAGGCCAGTATTGTTTGTCCCGTTCCTGAGCAGGCATCCAGGGTGATTTTGCCCGTGGATTTGCCTTCGAGGAAAAGGGTGGCGCGGTAGCGTCCCGCCGGCAGATCGGCATAAGGGCCCCAAAGCTGGTGACCACGCGGCGCCTTGTCGAAAACAAGCCGCCCTTCGCGCCGTTGACCGTCACAAGTCTGCAAAGCCTGATCATCACCGGCATAACTGTGCGGGCGCCCGTCATCCAGCCAGGCCTCCCACACGCTGATATGACCCAGATCAGCAGAGGCATGACGTAGGCTTTTGAACCCGTACTGCTTCAGGGCCTGGCGGAAGTAATCACTGCGGAAACCCAGTTCCAGCCAGCCATGCTTGCGGATGGCCCACAGGGATTCACCATCCATGCGCAACCCCCAGGGCACTGGATAATCGTCAACGATCGGTTCCGCGGCGAAATAGATGCGGCCGCCGGGTTTCAATGCCCCTTTCAGGGCACGCAGCAGACGCAGGTGATCGTCACAGTGGTGGAAACACTCAAAGAAGATGATAGCGTCGTAAGGCTCTGTAACGGTTTCTGCCCACATGAAATCCGAATTGACCACTGTGACCGCCACCCCGGCTTCTGCGGCCCGCTGGCGGATCAGCTCGCAGAAATTGGCCTCCAGATCGACCGCCGTGACATCGAGACCCAGCCGTGCCAGGGTAAGGGTTGTCTCTCCCCAACCGGGCCCAAATTCCAGCACCCGGTCGCCCGGCGAGACCTTAAGCGTACGCAACAGATGAGCAATGGCGCCGAGATAGCGGCCGGCCGTCCCCACGCTTTGGGTCGACCATGGAAACGGGCGCCTGACCGCTGCCTTCACATCAAACGGCGTCGCCTCATTCTCCAAACGGTACGCCTTGCCTGACACCTCATTATAAAGCGCCATCTGGCGATCACGATAGGTGTCGCTCAGCGGATCGTGAGGCAGGTCCGTCGCAAAATCCATACGGAAGGTGGTAAACACCTGGCGCAAGGCGTTATCGGATACGAGGCTTGCGGCATCGCATTCCCGAATCTTCGCGTCCAGTGCGGCGAGGTCGCGCAGAACGTCCACGTCAGCCCGGTGTGATGAAGGCTTTGGCCGCTTCGGCAGCCTTTTTGACATCCTGGGCGCGCGACAGCGGCGCGATCAGAATGCCCGAGGGCGTCGAGATTACCATGACATCGCTCATGCCGATAACCGCCACGACGGGCCCGCCATCATTGCGGATCAGGCAGTTTTCCGCTTCGATCAGAATGGCATCGCCCTTGGTGTGATTGGCCTTGTCGTCTTTCTCGCCCAGACGCCACAGCTCGGCAAAACCACCGACATCGGCCCAGCCGATATCGCATGGAATAACCGCCGAACGGCGGGTGTTTTCCATGACGGCGTAATCAACCGAAATGGACGGTACCTGGCCAAAGGCCTCTTCATCGAGATGGATAACCACGCCGTCACGATGGGCTTTTTTATAGGCATCGATGCAGGCCGCGAGAACTTCGGGCGCATAGAGGCTCAGTTCCTCCAGCATCACCTGTGGCGAGAACAGGAAGATACCGGCATTCCAGTCATGGCGTCCCCCCTCGACATATTGCGTGGCGGTTTCCAGATTTGGCTTTTCCCAGAACTTTTTGATCTCGAATATACCGTCGCTCAAGGCGTCGCCGCGCTCGATGTAACCAAAGCCGGTTTCGGGATGGGCCGGCGTAATGCCGAAAGTGACAATGCGCGATTTTGCCGTTTCTGATGCCGCCACCACCGCCGCGTGGAAGGCCTCGGGCTTGGTGATGACATGATCGGCCGGCACCAGAAGCACAAGCGCTTCCGGGTCGCCTTCCTGACCACTCAGGGCCGCCATGGCAGCGACGGCAGCGGTATTGCGGCCGAACGGTTCGAGGATCACCGCCTGCGGCGCCTTATCGATAGCGGCCAGTTGTGAAACGACCAGATCCTTGTGACCACGCCCACAGATGGCAACCGGCGCCAGGTAATCATTGCCAACCAGGCGCAGGGCCGTTTCCTGAATCATGGTATTCGGCGTAGCCAGGGCATGAAACTGTTTCGGCGCCGTCGGCGTGGACAGAGGCCACAGACGCGTTCCGGAACCGCCGGACATGATGACAGGTATGATCTTATTTGACATTTTGTTTTTCGCCCTTACCTCCCCATGCGGAAGGTCTATGGTCTTCCATGACGTGCCGAAGAGTATTTTTTCGATGCCCTCGCCGTTGCGTACATATAAAGAGACGGTAGGTAAATATGCGCGGCAACGGAACAGATAAGTATTTTTGAAATATTTAATTTGAACCTGTTCGCAAACCCAACTGTATTTTTACGCGTTTTTATCCTAAGCCCAGACTCTCTTCTATCGATCTTATGAGCTCAGACGTCATGTCCACCCTTGCCAACGCCCTCGCCGACAAACAGCAATCCCTGCGCCAGTGGCTATTCGATCATGCCCTGCCCCTGTGGTGGGATATTGGCGGCGACAGAGAAAAGGGTGGCTTCTTCGAGAAGATCAATCTCGACGGCAAGCCGGACGATGTCGATCGCCGCACGCGGGTGGCCGCACGGCAGGTCTTCTCCTATGCCCTTGCCAGACGCATGGGTTACCAGGGTGATACCGACGGTCCGATCGACCAGGGCCTGAAATGGCTCTCCGGTCCGGCGCGCAATCCCGAAACCGGTATGCTGTACGCTACCCTGAAGCCCGACGGCTCGGTGGTGCGCGGCGAATTCGATTTCTACGACCACGCCTTCGCCATGCTGGCCTATGCCTCGGCCTACCGCGTTCGACCGGACGACAAGTCGCTGGAAGCGGCGGGCGTGGCCATCCGTGACAAGATCGTCGCCGACTATTCCCATCCGGTGCGCGGCTTCGAGGAAGCCAATCCGCGCACCCTGCCGCTCAAGGCCAATCCGCACATGCACATGTTCGAAGCTTGCCTGGCGTGGATTGAGGCCGGCGGCGATGACACCTGGCGCCAGATCGCCGGTGAGATCGCCGACCTGTGCGTCGAGAAGTTCCTGCATCCGGAAACCGGCGCCCTGCGTGAGTTCTTCGATGGTGACTGGAATGTCATGCCGGGTGAAGCCGGCCGTATTGTCGAGCCCGGCCACCAGTTCGAATGGGCCTGGCTGTTCCTGCGCTGGGCGGAAATGACTGGCAAGGAAAGTTACGTGAAAACGGCCCAGCGCCTGATCGATATCGCCGAAGTGGCGGGCACCGATCCGAAGCGCAATGTGACTATGTTCGAACTGTGGGACGACTTCACCATAAAGGACGCCAAAGCCCGTTTGTGGTCGCAGACCGAGCGCATGAAGGCCTTCACGGCGCTATCCCAATCGGCGAAAACGCCCGCTGAAAAGGAAGCCGCCATTGCCAGCCTCGTTCAGGCAACCTCCGGACTGCAACTCTACCTCAGCACCGAGATAGAGGGATTATATCGCGACCGCATGAAGCCGGACGGCACGTTCGAGATCGAACCGGCGCCGGCCAGCTCGCTGTATCATATCATCTGCGCCATCGATGAAGCGAGTTCTGTCACACTCTAAAACGATAAGTTGGGGCTTTCCCCGGAAGCGCTTCCAATGTAGCGTCGGCGGCAATTATAAAATTGCTGTCGGAGGAGCCGTGATGAAACCCCTGCATGTCACAAGTCTGTTTACAGTGTCCCTGCTTGGCTGTGTGTCCACGGTTGCGCTCGCCCAGAGCCAGCCCCAGAATCAGGCATGGACCGATACGTCAAAGCCCGCCGATCAGCGCGCTGCTGCTGCGGTTGCCGCCATGACCCTCGATGAAAAGCTTGGCCTCGTCATGGGCTATACGGATCCGGAACAGTTGATGAAGGAGCCCGACGATATCGTTTCGCCGGCCATCAAGGCAGACGTAAAGGCCAACCATATCAAGGGATCGGCCGGCTACATCGCCGGCATTCCGCGCCTCGGCATTCCAGCGCAATGGCAGACCGATGCTTCCATCGGCGTGCGCGTCACCGGCATGGAAAGGACCGCCCTGCCGTCTTCACTGGCCACTGCTGCCTCGTTCGACCCGAAGATCACCGAAGCGGGTGGCGTCATGATCGCCACCGAAGCGCGCGCCTCCGGTTTCAACGTCTTCCTTGCCGGTGGCGGTAATCTGGCCCGCGAACCACGTAACGGCCGCAATTTCGAATATACCGGCGAGGATCCCCTGCTGACCGGCCGCATGACCGGCGGGCTGATCAATGGCATCCAATCGCAGCACATGGTTTCGACCATGAAGCACTGGGCGGTCAATGACCAGGAAAGCCAGCGCACCACGGTCGACGCCACCATATCCAAACCGGCCATGCGCCAGTCCGACCTGCTGGCCTTCGAGATGATCTACGACCTGTCCAATCCCGGCTCGGTCATGTGTTCCTACAATCTCGTCAACGGCGACTGGGCCTGCGAGAACGACTATCTCAACAACCGCGTACTCAAGCAGGACTGGGGCTTCAAGGGTTATGTCATGTCCGACTGGGGCGCGGTTCACTCCTCGGCCAAGGCGGCCAATGCCGGTCTTGACCAGTTCACCGGTTACCCCTGCTGCGGCCATCACGGCGCCTTCTTCTCGGCCAAGACTCTGAAAGCCGATATCGAAAACGGCGCCATTCCGATGTCGCGCATCGACGACATGGCCGAACGCATACTGTGGCCGTTGTTCGCCAAGGGCGTGGTCGATAATCCCGTCAAGGTCGGCCCTATCGATTTCGAAGCCGACGCCAATGTGTCGCAGACCGCCGCCGAGGCTTCGCTGGTCCTGCTGAAGAACGAAGGCAACCTTTTGCCGCTCAATGCCAAATCCATCGCCATGATCGGCGGTCATGCCGACAAGGGCGTGATGGCCGGCGGCGGCTCTTCCGGTGTCACGCCCGTTGGCGGCAATGCCGTGCCCGGACTGGAGCCAAAAACCTGGCCGGGCCCGGTGGTCTTCATGCCCTCCTCGCCGGTCGAGGCGCTGAAAGCCGCCAAACCCGATGCTACCATCACCTATATCAGCGGTGATAATACCAAGAAGGCGGCCGCCCAGGCGAAGAAGAGCGAGGTCGCCATCGTTTTCGTCACCCAATGGATGGGCGAAGGCATCGACAATCCGCTGGAATTGCCCGGCAATCAGGACGCGCTGGTGGCCGCCGTGGTCAAGGCCAATCCGAAGACCATCGTCGTGGTTGAATCGGGCGGAGCCATCCTGATGCCGTGGGCCGGCAAGGTGCCCGCCATTCTCGAAGCCTTCTATCCCGGCGCGCGCGGTGGCCAGGCCATCGCCAGTATCCTGACTGGAAAGGTCAATCCCTCCGGCCACCTGCCGATCAGCTTCCCGGCATCTAACGCGCAACTGGCCCATGCCGAGATTCCCGGTTTCCACAAACCGGACGGCATCAGGGTCGGCATCACCTACGACGAAGGCGCGGCCATCGGCTACAAATGGTATGACGTGAAGGACTATAAACCTCTCTTCGCCTTCGGTCATGGTCTCAGCTACACCACCTTCGCCACCTCGGCACCGGTCGCCACGGCGGACGGACCAAACGACGTCTCCGTCGGCGGTTCGGTCACCAATACAGGCAGCGTGGCCGGCGCCGCAGTGATGCAGGTCTATATCTCGCCCGACAACTGGCAGGCCGCCGGCTGGGAAGCCCCCAAGCGCCTCGTCGCCTTCCATAAGGTCGACCTGGCGCCCGGCCAGGGCCAGAACTTTACCGCCAAGGTCGATCCGCGCCTGTTGGCCACCTACGACGAAACCACCGACAGCTGGGTGGTCAAGGCCGGCGTTTATCACGTCCGTCTGGGCCAGGCCTCGGATGACCTGCCGCAAAGTGTCGATATTACCCTGCCCGACAGCCGCTGGAGCGCGGTGCACTAATGTGACACCTGTACAGACCCGCCGGAATTCCACCGGCGGGTCTTGATGCATTTGAAACCAGATTGACCGCAGGAACAGCTTGTGGGAACGTGGCGCCAATAATAATGCCACATGAGAGCGGATAATCGGCCCGGAAGCGGGCGGAGATATGCGCCGGATGTCATAAAAGACATCACCACAAGAAAGATAATGCCAACCCATGTCCTCCTCTCCGGCTGCCCGACCCGCCTGGGCCCTGAGCGTCACCGACCTGTTCACCATCGGCATCGGCCCGTCCAGTTCGCATACGGTGGGGCCGATGCGCGCCGCGGTGCATTTTGCGGAAACGGCCGCCAGTTATGGCCAGCCGTCGCGCGTCATCTGCAAACTCTATGGCTCCCTGGCCCTGACCGGCAAGGGCCACGCCACAGACACTGCCATCCTGGTCGGCCTCTCGGGCTGGCTGCCCGATCGTATCGATCCGGAAGCCATTGCGCCGCTGGTCACCGAAATCCGCGCCACGCAAAGCCTGAAACTGGCCGGTCTTTATGACATAGTCTTCGATCCCGAAACCGACCTGCAATTCATGATGGGCGAATTCCTGCCGGAACACTCCAACGGCATGGTGTTCGAGGCTGTCTATCCGCATGGCAAGCCTTTTACCGCCACCTATTTTTCCATCGGCGGCGGGGCGATCACCGGCGATACCGTGGTGGCCAATTCGAACAATATCGCCCTGCCTTTTGCCTACACCTCCGGCGAAGAACTGCTGACGATCTGCGCCACGGAAAACCTGTCGATCGCCGAGGTGGTGGCGCGCAATGAACTAGCCTTCCGCACTGAGGCCGAGAGCCATGCTTTTGTCGATCAGGTGCGCGACGCCATGATGGCCAGCATCAAGCGGGGTGTGTCGCTGGAAGGCACGCTGCCCGGCGGCCTGAACGTCAAGCGCCGCGCCAAGGCCATGAAAGACCGGCTGGAAGAGCGCGGTCCGCGTATCGATCCGTCGCACATCTTCGAATGGGTCAGTCTCTACGCCCTGGCGGTCAATGAGGAAAACGCCGCCGGCGGGCGCGTCGTCACGGCGCCGACCAATGGCGCGGCGGGTGTGCTGCCGGCGGTGATCAAGTATTACGAGACCTTCGTACCGGGCGCCACGAAGGAAGGTTCGCGCACCCTGCTGATGACAGCGGCGGCGATCGGCTTTCTCTATAAGACAAACGCGTCCATATCGGCTGCGGAGATGGGCTGCCAGGGCGAGGTCGGCGTCGCCTGCTCGATGGCGGCAGCGGGCCTGTGCGCGGCGCTCGGTGGTACGCCCGGCCAATGCGAAAACGCCGCCGAGATCGGCATGGAGCACAATCTCGGCCTGACCTGCGATCCGATCGGCGGGCTGGTGCAGGTGCCGTGCATCGAGCGCAACACCATGGGCGCCATCAAGGCGATCAACGCCACCTATCTGGCGCTGAATGGCGACGGCCACCACATCGTTTCGCTCGATGCGGTGATCGAGACGATGCGCCAGACCGGCGAGGACATGCGGGCCAAGTACAAGGAAACGAGCCTCGGTGGTCTGGCGGTGAATGTGGTGGAATGCTGAGGCCAGAGCGTAAAGACTTCGATCCTATACCCCTCTCCCCTCACGAGGGGAGAGGGGTAAAGTGAAGAACTAGCCTGAGTTTAGCGGAGGCACTTGAGCCGATTTCGCTTCACGTCTTTTCAACGCTAGTTCGGCGCGCGCTGCTTCGAAAGACTCGGTGTAATCAACATAGGTGACTTTCTGCCAGGACGGCACCTCAGTCAGGCCGGCCATCGCCGCCGCATGTTCCGGCGCAGCGGGTTTTTGCGGGTGGCTTTGCGCCGGAACGGCTTCCTGAGCCGGCGGCTGGACGAGGGTTTGCGCCTCATCCCACCACTCTCCCAGGCTTTGGCGGCGCTCATCGCCCCATTTCAGCGTGCTGGCCAGGGACACCTGCGCCTTGATCGCCGCTTCCTCGTAGGTGGCGCGTTCGGCTTCCAGCTTGCGCGGATCGGGTGTTGTGTCGCGGATTTGGCGCTCGGCGCGGTCGCAGCGGCTGTAGACGCGCTCGATCACGGCGGCCACACGCACAGCCTTCTCCACACCCGACATATCTTCGGGATCGTCCATGGCGGTGACTTTCAACAGCATCCGGTCGGCAAAGGCGCGCAAAAGCTCGCGCCGCTCTTCCGGAGTCAGGTGTTCCTGTGCTGTGTGGTCATCTAAAGCCATCCGGATAGGATGCACTAGGAATTACAGGCGGGGATAGATTTCCCGAAAGGACACAAAGGCTGACATTTAGACGCGTTAGCCAGTGCAAATGCAGACCTAAACAGGCGCTTGTAGCGCACCATCAGACCATAGCCAAATGACGCTCGACTACTCGAAGACTCCGGTGCGCGCGTGCTCACGTCTGATGAGTGTCAAAGAGCAGGTAGGGACCATCGCCTGCAACAGATGAGCGAACATATTCGTTAGCGCCGACATCCAAAGCAGCGGTGACAACTCGCATAACGAAGCTGCACATTTCAGGCGGCAGATTACTTCCCTTCCGTTTGAAATTGGGAACCAGCGCCGCTCCTAGTGGGCGTCCCATTATACCCGCCTCATGGATCAGACCGTTCCTCAAATCTACGATTTTGTTCCATTCAGGGTCCGGCATCTGCCACTCTTCGGAAAGGCGTCCGATCAGTTCGCCATGTCTAGGCTTTGCCCTGTCGCCGGTGATGCCTTTAAGCAAGATAGTTAGTTTCCAGCATGCGTCTATGCAGAGGTAGGCGTAGTGAAAGCTCTCGAAATGGAGAAGCGTCTTAGATTGAGCAATCCAAAGCGTATGGATCACATTTGCAAAGCCGCGCAGCGCCTTTTTACGTTGTTTGCAGCGATCCCAAAACGCCTCTGCTCTTGGAACGACCCGTTTCATTTCAGACCGGAAGCAGTATCTGTCGAACAACTCACCATGGACGACGGGCGTGCAATTAATGAACGGGTTAGGATCAGGAGAAGTTGCAATACCAGCGAAAAACCCAAAAACCCAAATTAGGAAGCGAAGGCGCTCCGGATCATTATCAATGCAAGTAATCGAATGGGTATGTGGCAATCCGAAGGTGCGCCGTGGCACAAACGTATTCCGCGAGCCTTTGCACATGGGCGGTGGATAGAACCAGCGGTCGACGGTCTGCCCGTCAGATAACACATTATGAACAGTCCTGCTGAAATGGGCCAGCGGCTCGATGCACACCTTCGCGGTGCGAATTTCAAATGGCTGATCGCAGAAGCCAAACGTCATGCTATTTGTTTTAGTTATCGACATTTGACAGCGTATTCGCGTAAAATTTGGCTTAAGAACGGCGTTAATATGAAACTATAAGCACCCCGACAGAAGGCTAACAGCGAATTTCCTCGTGTGAAGTCATTCTCGTTCGCCATATCGTGCTGAAAGTGGCATGAATTTATGTAGTCTTTTAGCTGTCATTTCCTCGCCATGGATTTTGCGTGGGCCTGCGGCAAAAGGAATTTCCAAGTGACTGCTAAAGTTCGCAATGGCGCAAACCAGTCTTTCTGTAGTGCAACTCAAAAATCTTCCGACTACCTCTTCCGTCCCTGCTCAAAGGCATAGCCCGTCTTTAGCAACATTGCCTCGCTCCATTTGGGGCCGATAAAGCTGAGGCCCACCGGCAGAGCCTGAACCTTGCCCATCGGCACGGTCAGGTGCGGATAACCAGAAATGGCTGGCAGGGAGGTCGAGGACGGGCCGGTATACTGGTCGCCATAGACCAGATCGGACAGCCAGGCCGGGCCATAGGTCGGGGCCACCAGAACAGTTACATTGTTATCCTTCATCAGGCCATCGAGCCGCGCCGCCGCGCGCGATTTAAGCGTGGCCGCCTTGAGATAGACCGGATCGCTCAGGCCCTTCGTCGCCTCGGCGCGTTCGAACAGTTCCTGCCCGAAATAGGGCATTTCCTGCGCCGCATTGGCTTTGTTGAAAGCGATAACATCGGCCAGGGTGCGCGTCTTGACCGCGGATGGCGTGGTGGCCAGGTAGGCATTGAGGTCGGCCTTCAGCTCGTACATCATGACGTCCAGTTCCTCATTGCCGTAGTTCGGCAGGGAACTGTCCCTGATGTCGACCAGAACGGCGCCCTGCTCAGTCAGTTGCTTCAGCGCGGCTTCGAAGACGGCGGTGGTCTTGGCGTCATTGCCGACCTGATCGCGCAACACGCCGACGCGTACGCCTTTCAGGCTGTAACCGACCAAGCCGGCGGTATAGTCGGTCTTATGGCTATCGGCTTCGGCGGTAGCGGTGTCGGCCGGATCGCTGCCCGCCATCACGGTGAGCATGGCGGCGATATCGGCGACGCTGCGGCCCATCGGCCCCGGCGTATCCTGGCTATGCGAGATCGGCACGACATAGGTGCGCGAGACCAGCCCGACGGTCGGTTTCAGCCCGGCCAGGCCATTCATGGAAGACGGACAGGTGACGCTGCCATCGGTTTCGGTGCCGACCGCCAGAGGCGCCAGTCCGGCCGCCACGCCTGCGCCGGAACCGGAGGACGAGCCACAGGCCGTGCGGGCGTGATCGACCGCATTGGCGGTCAGGCCACCAACGCCGCTCCAGCCGCTAACCGAATGGGTGGAGCGGATATTGGCCCACTCCGACAGATTGGCCTTGCCGAGGATGATGGCGCCACCCGCGCGAAGTCGGGCCACCACTGGGGCGTCACGATGGGTGATATTGGCCACCAGCGCCATGGAACCGGCCGTGGTCGGCATGATGTCCGCCGTCTCGATATTGTCCTTGATCAGGACGGGGATGCCCATCAGTGGGCCCAGGTCCTTGCCGGCCTTGCGGGCATCATCGGATTCCTGCGCGCGCTTCAGGGCATCGGGATTGACGGTGATGACGGCGTGGAGTTCGCCGTTCTTCGCCTTGATCTGGTCGAGCGCCGCCTGGGTGAGGTCAACCGAGGTATATGTGCCGGCCTTGATGTGCGCCTGCAAATCGGCGACGGAGACGCCCGCCTTCAGTTCACTCAAGGCGGCGTCATAGCCGGTGGCGGCGTGTGGCGGCGCGTGGCAGGCATTGAGGGCCAACACCATGGCAGCACCGGCGATCAGATGGCGAATGGACATAGGCGGCCTCCCCTGTGGAACCGGAAGTTAGCTACAGTTTTGCGAAAGCGACAAGTGAAACTGATAATTGTCAGGATATGTAAATGTCGGCATTGTTCTGATGACCTGCGGTATTTTCATGCTATTCAGGCCGGATCAGATCAAACAGGGATACAATGTCATGGCCGCAGATGGCAAAAGTCTGAAACAGGCGCTTATCGACAAGATGGCCCGCCTCATCGCGCCCATGGTCGCGGACGCGCTTTTGCCTGTACTGACGGAACGCGTTTCCGGCCTAATCGATGCGCGTATCAATGGCGGCGCCAAACCGGCCCTGCCGCCGGTGGACGTCTTCCGCTCCGCACCCGATGCGCCCTTCATGGCCTATTCGACCTGCACGGCGACGGACTTCCTCCATCCGGAATTCCAGCGTCTGACGGATCTGATCAATCATCAGGTTTTTTATCACCGCAAGCTGTGGGAATTCATTTTCATTCTTCACCACGCGTTTCGGCTTGACGCGGTGGGGCCGGGTAAGCGGGCCCTGGGTTTCGGTGTCGGGACTGAACCCTTGCCGGCAGCCTTTGCCAGTGCTGGAACGGATATCATGGCGACCGACGCGCCATTGGAGATCGGCCTGAAAAATGGCTGGGCGGATCACCGACAGCTGGCTGAAGCGCTCAGCGCCATTCCTGAAGGCCGGATGGATCGCGCCGAGTTCGAGCGCCGGGTGCAGTTCGAGCACTGCGATATGAACGCCATTTCCCCCGCCCTCACCGGTTTCGATTTCTGCTGGTCCGCCTGTGCGCTCGAACATCTCGGTTCCATCGAAAAGGGCCTGGATTTCATCATCAATAGTGTCGAGAAAACCCTGAAAGTGGGCGGTGTGGCGGTCCATACGACCGAATTCAACCTGAGCTCCAACAGTGGAACCATCGACAATAACTGGACGGTCCTTTTCCGCCGCCAGGACCTCGACCGGATCGTGGAAAAACTACGAGAACGCGGACATTATGCCGAGCGGTTCACGGTCGCGCCCGATACCATGCCTGTGGACCGATATATCGACATGCCGCCCTACGGTGAACCGCATCTCAAGCTGCTGCTTGAAAATTTTGTCACCACATCGGCCGGTCTCGTGATACGCCGGGGACGATAATTCGTCCCGATTCCCGGAGTTTCCCTTGAACCTGAACCCGATCATGCTGGCCGCCGGCGCCGAGATCATGCGCATCTATGCCACCGATTTTGCCGTTGTAACGAAGGGCGACGCCTCGCCGGTCACCGAAGCGGACCAGAAGGCCGAGACCATCATCCTGGCCGGACTGAAGCATATCGCGCCGGGTATTCCGGTGATCGCCGAAGAGGAAGCCGCCGCCGGGCGCTTCCCGACCACCGCAGGCACCTTCTTCCTGGTCGATCCGCTCGACGGCACAAAGGAGTTCATCTCGAAAAACGGTGAGTTCACCGTCAATATCGCCCTGATCGAGGACGGCCGTCCGGTTCTGGGCGCGGTCTATGCACCGGCGCTGAACAAGATTTACTGGGGCTCGGTTGGAAAGGGCGCCTTTATGGCCGAGGTCACGGATGGGGTTATTGGCGCCGCGCGGCCCATCCAGGTGCGCCAGCCAACAGGTGGTCTGATCGCGGTCGGTTCCCGTTCGCACGGGGGTGCGGAAACACAGGCCTATCTGGAAGCCTACACAGTCGCCGATTTCGTCGCCGCCGGCTCGTCATTGAAGTTCTGCCTGATCGCCGAGGGCCTGGCCGACATCTACCCGCGCATGGGCCGCACCATGGAATGGGATACGGCAGCGGGCGATGCCGTGCTGCGCGCCGCCGGCGGGCGGGTCGAGACCCTCGATGGCCAGCCGCTCCGATATGGCAAGCGCTTTCAGGACAATGATGGCGATTACGCCAACCCGCACTTTGTCGCCTTCGGCCATGTCTCTGTTCGCAAATCTTAGCGGGAAATGGCCATTCCGGCGCAAGCCGCTGAAGGTGGCCGTCCTCGGCACCTCCAACACCGTGGCCGGCTGGGGGTATTACCCTCATCTGGCCACGGCTTACGATCTGAAGGTCGAGCGGTTCGCGCTCGGCGGCAGCTCCAGTTTTGTCGCCATACTGTTTCTCGATGCCATCCTGGCTAGTCGACCCGATATTTGCGTTATTGAGCTGGCGGTTAATGACGCCACCATGGTCGCCCTTGGCGAGACCAATGTACATCACATCGAGCAAACCTATCGCTTCCTGATCGCTCGTTTGCGGCTGGCCGGCATCACACCGCTGATTCTTATCCTGCCACACCTGGACATCATGGTCGGCAATCCGGTGCGTGACATCGTCCGGACCGTGGCGCGAGATCTGTCTGTCGATGTTCTCGACGGGTATGACATCGTTGCCGACCTGACAACGGGCATGCCACTCGAAAGTGTCTTTTTCGACAAGTCACATATATCAGCCGAAACCAGCTTCACGCTTGCCGGGCTTCTAGCGGAGCGGATCAAGGGACTGGACCGTCAACCGGTCGCGTCTCACCCAACGCCTGTATCCTATCGTTATCAGACGGCGAATACCTTGAAGACGAACGGGCAGGCGATTCCGCTTGGGACCTCGCTGTTTGCCGGCCAGGCGCTGATATTTGAAAACAGGGTTACAGCCGAGGTCGATCTGGCGCCGGACGAGCAAATCGTCGCCATCGCTTTTGATATGTGCCGCTCTACCGGCAGTCTGGGCTTTTCAGGGGAAACCGAAACGATAAAGGCCTTGTATAATCGTTACCTCGATCCCGACCCCTCCGCTCTTTTTGCCTGTGTCGTGGCCCTGCGCCACCCGGTGGCAGCGGAGAACGGGCCTGTGCGCCTGGGCCTTGCGGAGGCGGGCCATCCCCCCTCTGACCGCAATGCCCATTATATACAGCCCGTATCCCCGTTACCTGAGCCCAGGGTAGCGCTGTTCGGCCTGGTCATCGCTCAAAATTAGGCAGATGTGATCAGCTTCTGCAGATAGCTGCCATAGTCGCTCTTGCCGAAGCTGGCGATCAGGGCGGCCAACTGGGCATTGTCGATATAGCCGCGCCGCCACGCCACCTCTTCCGGACAGGCGATTTTCATGCCCTGGCGCTTTTCCAGGACGCGCACGAAATCGGCGGCATCCAGCAGGCTGTCGGGTGTGCCGGTATCGAGCCAGGCATAACCGCGGCCGATCGGCTTTACCCGCAGTTCGCCGCGTTCGAGATAGGTGCGGTTGATATCGGTGATTTCGAGCTCCCCCCGCACCGAAGGCTTGAGACTGGCGGCGATATCGATGACCGAGGCATCATAGAAGTAAAGCCCGGTCACCGCCCAGTTCGAACGTGGCTTCAGCGGCTTTTCCTCGATCGACACAGCCTGGAAATTCGCATCGAATTCGACCACGCCGTAGCGTTCGGGATCGGATACCTGATAGGCGAATACGCTGGCGCCCGTAGTGATGGCTGCTGATTCCTCCAGAAAACCCGAAAGCGACGGGCCGTAATAGATGTTATCGCCCAGGATCAGGCAGGACGGCTGACCATCAACGAAATCGGCGCCGATGATATAAGCCTGGGCCAGGCCTTCCGGCGCCGGCTGTTCGGCATAGGATAACTGAATGCCCCACTGCTCGCCCGTACCAAGAAGTTTCTGGAACTGAGGCAGGTCATGCGGCGTCGAAATGATCAGGATATCGCGGATGCCGGACATCATCAGGGTCGACAACGGATAGTAGATCATCGGCTTGTCGTAGATCGGCATCATCTGCTTGGAGACGCCGAGCGTCATCGGATACAGGCGCGAACCGTTGCCGCCCGCCAATATTATGCCCTTCATAGGGAAATCCTCTGTCTCATCTGCCGGTTATTATCAGTTGATCGAGGCAGACGTCGAGCGAATCCTGCCAGGGATCGAGACGCAGGCCATAGACCTCATCCAGCTTGTCGCTGTTCAGACGGGCATTGGCCGGCCGTTTCGCCGCAGTCGGATAGTCGGCCGTGGCGATGGGATTGACACGAACCGGCTTGTGGCCCCGGGCTTCGGCGCCTTTGAAAATGGCTTTCGCAAAGTCGGCACGCGTTGTTTCGCCCTCTCCGGCGAGATGAAAGGTGCCCCGGATCGTCGGGTCGGGATCGATGACCACCTGCTGGGCGATGGCCAGTAAGGCGCGCGCGGCCTCTGGCGCATAGGTCGGGCAGCCATGCTGGTCAGCCACGACCGTGATGTCATCGCGTGTTTCGCCCAAACGCAGCATCATTTTGACGAAGTTGTTGCCCAGTGACGAGTAGACCCAGGAAATGCGCAGGATGACATGGTTATCCGTCGCGGCCCGGACGTTGTTTTCCCCCGACAGCTTGGTCCGGCCGTAAACGCTGACCGGTGCGGGCACATCCGCCTCGGTATAGGGTTCATTCTTGTCGCCGGAAAAGACGCAATCGGTCGAGAGGTGCACGATGGGGATATTCAGCTCCGCCGCCAGCCGGGCCAGTACGCCGGGCGCATCGCCATTGACCGCCTGGGCCAGTTCGGGTTCGCTCTCGGCCTTGTCCACCGCCGTATAGGCCGCCGAGGAAATAATGACGTGCGGCTTGAGGTCACGCACCGCTGCCTCGATCGTCTCCGGCTTCGACAGATCGACATCGGGCCGGCCTATGCGCATGATCTCAAGCCCCAGCCGGTCGCCTTCGATTTGCAGGGCGGTATCGACCTGGCCATTTTTTCCGGTCACAAGAATACGCATCATCAGGCTTTCAAAATCCCCAGCCGTTCGCCGGCATAGACCTCGCCGCGCAACGGGCGCCACCAGGCTTCATTATCGAGATACCAGCGTACGGTCTTCTCTATGCCGCTGTCGAAGGTTTCCTGGGCACGCCAGCCCAGTTCGTTTTCCAGCTTCATGGCATCGATAGCGTAGCGGCGATCGTGTCCCGGGCGATCGGCCACAAAGGTGATCAGGCGGTCATGCCGGGCATTTTGCGGACGAAGTTCGTCCATGATGGCGCAGATACGCCTGACCACGGCGATATTCGTGCGCTCATTGCGTCCGCCGACATTATATGTCTCCCCCGGACGCCCCCTGGAACAGATCAGATGCAGGGCGCGGGCGTGGTCCTCGACATATAGCCAGTCACGGATATGGCTGCCATCGCCATAGACCGGCAGAGGCTTGCCTTCCAGGGCGTTGATGATGTTGAGCGGGATCAGTTTTTCGGGGAAGTGACAGGGGCCGTAATTGTTCGAGCAGTTCGAGACCACGACTGGCAAACCGTATGTCCGGTGCCACGCCTTGGCGAGGTGATCGGAGGCTGCCTTGGAGGCCGAATAGGGCGAGGATGGATCATAGGGCGTGGTTTCCGCGAATAGTCCGCCCTCATCCAGCGAGCCATAGACCTCATCGGTCGAGACATGCAGGAAACGGAAACTGGCCTTCGCTTCGCCTTCAAGGCTATTCCAGTAATGACGCGCGCCTTCCAGCAGGTTAAAGGTGCCCATCACATTGGTCTCGACGAAATCCTTCGCCCCGGTAATGGACCGGTCAACATGGCTTTCCGCCGCCAGATGCATGATATGATCCGGTTGGAAACCGGCGATGACCTGACTGACCTTCGCATGGTCGCAGATATCCGCCTGGACGAAGTGGTAATTACTGGCGTCTTCAATCGGCTTCAGGGACTGGAGGTTGCCGGCATAGGTCAGCTTGTCGAGATTGAGCACATCGGCCCCTACCTCGCTGACGAGATATCTTACCAGAGCCGAACCGATAAAGCCGGCGCCGCCGGTAACGAGAATACGCATCCTGTGATCGTGCCTTTATGCCTTAAGCGACGCCAGGGGCGGTTGGTGTCTGTCCTTGGCGGAGAGAATAGCCCTGCGGCTGTCAATTGGCCAGTCGACACCAATCTCCAGATCGTCAAAGGCAATGCCAGCGTCATGCGGGGCGCTGTAGGGTTTGGTCACCTTGTAGAAGACTTCCGTATCCGGTTCCAGCGTACAAAAGCCGTGCGCAAAGCCCACAGGCACCCACAGTTGCTCGCCCCTGGCCGCGGTCAGGGTTTCGCCGATCCATTTGCCAAAGTTCGGCGACTCCGGGCGGATATCCACCGCCACGTCGAAGATCGCGCCCTTCAGGCAGCGCACCAGCTTGCCCTGGGCGAAGGGTTCAGTCTGATAATGCAGGCCACGGATGGTGCCGGTTTCGCGCGACAGGGACTGGTTGTCCTGCACAAAGGCGATATCCGCGACATTTTCCCGAAACCAGCCGTCCTTGAAGGCTTCCATGAAGAAACCGCGTTCATCGCCAATCATCTTGGGCTGGATAAGAACCGGACCGGGTATGGCAAGCGTCTTGAACTGCATTATAGACCTTTAGTGCCGTTTATGCGCCCTGCGCAAGCTGGCTCCCTGTCCCTTACCCTAGCCATCGCATCTTAAGCCAGAGTTTAGACATTGTGGTTTGTTCGGCGCAAAGACTAAAGTTAGATAGGCCGCTCTGTCTTCCGACGGCACCACACGGTGCAAGGAAAAAAGGTTTTGTATGTCTGCTGAGCGAATGACCCACTTAAGACGCCTGGAAGCCGAGGCGATCTTTATCATGCGCGAGGTCGCGGCCGAGTTCAAAAATCCGGTCATGCTCTATTCGATCGGCAAGGATTCGTCGGTCATGCTGCACCTGGCCATGAAGGCTTTCGCGCCTTCCAAGCCCCCCTTTCCGTTCATGCACGTCAATACGACGTGGAAGTTCGGCGAGATGATCAGGTTTCGCGACGATACCGCGGCACGCCTGGGGCTGAACCTGATCAGCCATACCAATCAGCAAGGGGTGGCCGATAACGTCAATCCATTCGATCACGGCTCGAACGTCTTCACCAATATCATGAAGACCGACGCCCTGAAGCAGGCCCTCACCCTGCACGGCTTCGACGCGGCCTTCGGCGGCGCCCGCCGCGACGAGGAGAAAAGCCGCGCCAAGGAACGCATCTTCTCCTTCCGCACCGCCAATCACGGCTGGGACCCCAAGAACCAGCGTCCAGAACTGTGGAACCTCTACAATGCCCGCGTGAAGCCCGGCGAATCAATCCGCGTCTTCCCGATCTCCAACTGGACCGAACTGGATATCTGGCAATATATCCTGATGGAAAACATCCCCATCGTGCCGCTCTATTTCGCCAAGAAGCGTCCGGTCGTGCAGCGCGGCGGCCAGTGGATCATGGTCGATGACGACCGCCTGCCCCTGCTGCCAGGCGAAGTGCCGGAAATGAAGTCCGTGCGCTTCCGCACCCTGGGGGATTACCCCCTCACCGCCGCTGTCGAATCCGAAGCCGCCACGCTGGAAGACATCGTCGCTGAAATGCTGGTGGCCCGTACCTCCGAGCGCTCCGGCCGCCTGATCGACCACGATGAAGCCGGCTCGATGGAAAAGAAGAAGCGCGAGGGCTATTTCTAATGAATGCGATTGTTATGGAAGAAGCCCTCGACACCAAGGCGCTCGTCGAATATCTGGCCACACACGAAAAAAAGGATCTGCTGCGTTTCCTGACCTGTGGATCGGTGGATGACGGCAAGTCGACCCTGATCGGCCGCCTACTCTACGATACCAAGCTGATCTTCGAAGACCAGTTGGCGAGTATCGAGAAAGATTCGAAGAAACACGGCACGGTCGGCGATGATATCGACCTGGCCCTTCTGGTCGATGGTCTTCAGGCCGAGCGCGAACAGGGCATCACCATCGATGTCGCCTACCGCTTCTTCACGACCGACAAGCGCAAGTTCATCGTCGCCGACACCCCCGGTCACGAACAATATACCCGCAACATGGCAACCGGCGCGTCGAACTCCGACCTCGCCGTCATCCTGATCGACGCGCGCAAGGGTATCCTGACCCAGACGCGCCGTCACTCGTTCATCGTGTCGCTGCTCGGCATCAAGCATGTCGTCCTGGCGGTCAACAAGATCGACCTGATGGACTACTCCCAGGACGTCTTTGACAATATCGTGGCTGACTACAAGGCGTTTGCCGCCGATTTCGGCTTCGAGACCCTGCAGGCCATTCCAATGTCGGCCCGTTATGGCGACAATGTGCTGGGCCGCAGCGACAAGATGCCGTGGTATCAGGGGCCAACCCTGGTTGAGCATCTGGAAACCGTGCAGATCGATCAGGACCAGAGCACCAAGCCGTTCCGTTTGCAGGTGCAGTGGGTCAATCGTCCGGACCTCAATTTCCGCGGTTTTTCCGGCACCATCTCTTCCGGCACGGTTCGCCCCGGTGACGAGGTGCTGGTGGCCAAGTCGGGCAAAAGCTCGAAGGTCAAGGCGATCGTCACCTATGATGGCGACCTGCCTGAGGCCGCTGCCGGACAAGCCGTTACGCTGACCCTGGAAGACGAAATCGACATTTCGCGTGGCGATGTGCTCAGCGCCATCGGTGCCCGTCCGGAAGTCTCCGACCAGTTCCAGGCCCGCCTGATCTGGATGAGCGAACAGGAACTGATCCCCGGCCGCACCCTGCTGGTCAAGATCGGCGCCAAGACGGTTTCGGCCTCAGTAACCGAGATCAAGCACAAGACCGATGTCAACACCTTCGCCGACCTGGCCGCAAAGACGCTGAAACTCAACGAAGTGGCGCTGGTCAATATCGCTTTACAGGAGCCGGTCGCGTTTGATCCGTATGCGGATATTCATGAAATGGGCGCCTTTATCGTCATCGACCGCGTGTCGAACCTGACGCTCGGCGCCGGCATGATAGAGCACGGCCTCAGACGCGCCACCAATGTCCACTGGCAGGCGCTGGACGTCAACAAGGCCACGCGCGCAGGTGCCAAGAACCAGAAACCGGTCGTGCTGTGGTTCACCGGGCTTTCAGGCGCCGGCAAGTCGACGATCGCCAACCTGGTCGAGAAGAAGCTGCTGTCGCTCAGCCACCACACCTACCTGCTCGATGGCGATAATGTCCGCCATGGCCTGAACAGGGACTTAGGGTTCACCGACGCCGATCGCGTGGAAAACATCCGCCGTGTCGCCGAAGTATCGAAACTGATGGTCGACGCCGGCCTGGTGACGCTCGTCTCCTTCATCTCGCCCTTCCGCGCCGAACGCCAGATGGCGCGCGAACTGCTGGGCAAGGGTGAATTCATTGAAATCTATGTCTCGACACCGCTGGATGTGGTGGAAAAGCGCGACGTCAAGGGCCTGTACGCCAAGGCGCGTGCCGGCGAAATCAAGCACTTCACCGGTATCGACAGTCCCTACGAAGCGCCGGAAAATCCGGAACTGACGCTTGATACCACGAACCAGACGCCAGAGGCCCTGGCGGAACAGGTGGTCGCCTATATGCTGGAAAACGGCTTCCTGGGCGACGGGCTGGATTACGTGATCTAGGCATAGCCGGCGAAGGCCTTGAGCGCTTTCGCCGCCGCCGCCGTATCCGGTTCGGCCCATTTAAGGCCAGTATAGTCCTCATAGACGCCTTGCGAGTCCTCTACGGGGATTAGCCTTGACGGCACCTGGATAACCCCGGTATCCGACGCCAGTTCCGGCGCCAGCCCCCAATCGGTCGTAATGACCTTACGGCCAGATTGCAGCGCCTCAGCCAAAGTCAGACCAAAGCCTTCCGAGCGATGCAGCGACAAGAGCACGTCAATGGCCGCATAGAAGTCGCCCAGGCCGATCCGCTTTTCTCCGTCAAACAGCAGAATGCGCGGATCGGCAAGCGCCGCCACCTTCAACAGGTCGTATCCGGAAGAATAAAGCGCGCAGTCATGGCAGCGCAGGATCAGGCAGGCCTCATGGTTTTCCGGAAACGCCTTTTGGAATGCCTCGATGGCGCCCAGCGGATTCTTGCGCCAGAACCCTGACGCCATTGAGAAGGTGAAGCCGGCGACAAACGCCTGCTTATCGATGCCCAGATCGGCGCGTGCTCTTGCGGCCTCCGCATCACTCACAGGTGCAAAGGGATCGGCGTCAACCGCGTTGGGCACAATCCTTATGGGCCGCGCCTCAGGCATGACAGCCTTGAGCGCATCAGCCACGAAGGGCGTCGGCGCCCAGATTTCATCAGCCCATTTCAACGCCTTGCCCCAATCTGACGGAGCCTCCGCCAGTTCCCAGTGCCAGTAAGGGATAATAGCAGACCGGCTATAAGCCTCGCGTCCCAGCTTGCTCAGGAAACGGTTGAACAGGGGCGGCGCGGCATGGACGATGATATCGGTCGGGGCGAAAACCGCCATTTCCTTCAGGCCGCCGGTATCGTTGCGCTCGATATCCGTCACCAACCGCAGCGTCCTGGCCATATCCATGCGAAAAACCGGAATGCCGCGCGCCTCAAAATCCATGACCATAAGGTCTGCGGCCCGCTGCAAACCACAGCGTACCGAAAAAAGACCCGCGATGGCGACGCGCTCGCCACGATGTTGGCGCCGGGCGTTTACCGGCGCATAACGGATGTGTGGACTACCGAAATGATAGTCATTCGACAGGCCCAGTATGACGTTGCGCAAGCCTTTGGGCAACAGGCGGGTAAAGCCGGTGCCAAACATGCTATAGTACCGAACGCCACTTTGTTCTCGGACGCCTGACAGTTATCTGTCGACGCAGTTTCTGAACGGTTTCTGGTTTTTTTGCTCCGGTGGGAGCTTGTTCAGCAACCCGCTTGATGCCATCAACATAGCCATCCCCTACGGCGCGGAAGGCGCCTTCGTCATAGGCTTCGACCGCAAGCTCTGGTACCGCCATCAGGTTTTCCAAGATGATCTGTAGACGATCGGCAAAACCCGACACGGTGGCAACCGGTGCTATGGCAAGTTTCAATGCCGTATATTTCCTGACCGAGAAGTCGCGCAGGATACGCCCGACTGTTTCACGGAAGCTGCGGTAATCGCCGCATTTTATGAAGTCGATATTACCGTCGCTGAATTCACGCAGCACCGGCAGATCGAAGGCAACGCAGGGACGGCCCATATATTGGGCTTCTATAGGCGGATAACCGAAGCCCTCGAAGCTGGATTGAAAAACCATCAGTTTCGACCGGGCGATTTCCTCAAACTTTTCGACATCAGAAATGCCGTGTAAAAGTTTCAATTTAACGCCTTTACGGCTGAGTTTGTTTTCAAAAATCTCAAGAACCTCCAGGTCCGGCAAAGGAGCGGTGCCGACGACCAGGGCCAGGGTGTACCCCTTCATTTCTGGCGGAATAATTCGGATTATCGCGTCGATATTCTTATGCTTCGAGAAGGATCCGAAACGGCTTATGCATATAACCTGATCCTGCGGCTCGATATCGCGGCTGGCGGCTACTTCAGCCGCATAGGTATTGATAGCTGGCGGGGCTTCGACGAATTGCAAATGCGGCTGGCGTTGCTGATAATATTCCAGAGCAAAACGTGTGCTTTCTTTCGCCGAAGACATGATGGCATCACTAAATTTTGCAGTTGCGTACCAGAATGTCCACAAGGCGGGATCGCGCGGCTCAGGCGACAATGAATTATACCAGTTGGGGGCCTCATAGTTCATGAGGACCACCTTAGCGGTATTAAACTGGGCACAATTCAAGGCAGCCAGATAGGCCTTAGGGTCCGACGAGCTGTCAGGGATAACGAAGACAATATCGAATGGCCCTTCAGGATCCTGATCGAAATCGTTGAGCCAAAAGCTGATCCGTTCGTGGTTTGGATTAAGCGCCAGATAGGACCACCAGTAGGGCTTGTTGTCCATCCACAGAACGATTTCATGCCCGCGCTGCGCCAGGGCCTCGGCGATCATTGCTGCATGATAGCGCCCGCCGGAGAACAGATGCGGCGGGCATTTGCTGACGATCAGCAACCGCAGAGGCCGGGCCGCCACAGGCAGATTAGCCTGGGAATGCCGGGTCAGCTGCTTTTTGCCATTCACCTTTTTCAAAAAATGGCCCGGGATCGGACGCGCCTTCAATGCGGGCGTGAATGATGGCTCCAGGCTGAAATAGCGTTTACCTTCCAGTTCGCCGGCCTGACACGATTCCTCGGTCGAATCGACATACCGTGAAAAGGTCGAGGTCTGGCGGCGGGCATCGAAGGTCGGATGCGACAAATGGCCGGTATCGACGAGATCATGATAATGCGTCCGCGACGAGTGCGCCCAGAAGTCCTCATTCTGCGCCGGGTCGGGATTCTTGCCGTCACAGCCGACAATGAAGACCAGATCCGAGAAGGTAGCGGCGATGGGCAGCATATGGATATTGAGTGTGCTGTCGAGCTTAGGCAGCGACCAGACGGCATCAAGATCGATATTGGCGCCCTGATGACGTTGGTCGCAGAAGATAATCTTGTCACGGATGTGCGGAAACTTGACCGATAGCAGGAAGCCGAAAGCGGCACTGGTGAAGAACAGGACGTCGCGTTCATGCAGTACACGTACGAGGTCTGTCCGGAAGCGCTCCGCATAGGCCGAAACACCGAAATGGCTGACCACATCACCGGCACAGAGGAAGGCCGGCTGAATGTGGTTCAGCAGGTCTTCGTCAGCTACAGCCGTATTACACGCTATGGTGACGCACTGCGAAAAATCGTAATCCAAAGCTTTTTCGACGGAAGGGCCGGTGCCAAAGACCGCTGCCGCCTGCTTGCCTGCGGCGCGCAGTTCGCTAAGCTTGGCCTGGAACTTGGCGTGGCCTTCCGCCAGCAGCGCCTCACGATCCGGTTTGTCAAGGATTAGCCACTGAGCACGGCAGTAATTGCCATACTCAGTCGATTCAAGGTCGTTCGTACCCACGGTCACGACCTGTGCGCCCGGCGCCAGCCTGCGCAAACGCATTATAACGGTTTCAGGCAGGGCTTGCCACACAAAGATTAAACGCGCCTGACACAGAGCCTGATAGTAGTCATCCTTCAGCCCGCTCAAAACAATATGGCCAATATCTGCCTTGGGCGTGCCGAAATAAGCCGGTTTTTCTCCGACCTTGAGTCCTGAAGATGCCACGCCCAGTGTGACCCGACCAACTGAGGTGGCATCACCCGTCAGGTACCACGCGGCGCGATGGAAGTGATTGGTCAGTTCGGCTGAATTGGTGAAAGGCGGAAAATAGGCAATGGTGCCCGGTTGGGTTTTCAACTCCGAACTGGCGTAGTCCGCCTGGCGCACGGCTTCGGCATTGGTCAGCGCGGCGGTGGCATTCTCATCTGGTTCCGGCGCTTCAGACCTCGCAGGACCGGCTCCCTTGGACAGGCGAGCGAAAGCGGCCGTGTCCTCAGTGCCAATCACCCGTACAGCGCTTTCATTGGCGATATCGAGGCGCGCCACCAAGGCTTCACCGTCTTCCAAACCGCTACACGGCGCCTGAAACTGCCACCGCCGCCGACCGTCCTTTGCAGGCAGTCGTTTCATATGGCTTTGTGAAAAGCGACGGCCTGAGGAACTGGAAACTTTCACGTCCGCCAGTTTCACCTCAGCCGCCAGACTGCCCTGAGCGACAATATGGCGCCGGACCGGGTTAAAGATGGCAGAGTCCAGCGTCACCGCGCCGAGTAACTCTATCTCCACAGTCTTGCGATCCTGCCCCGCGCCTGACGGCGTGGTCAATTCAGCAGTTCCCTGAAAGGGTCCAGATGAACGTTCGGGAAAAGTATTGAGCCGCCGGCCCTCACGAATATCGGTTATAAAGCGGATCAGCGCAGCCCGCGGCTTCAGAGGCAAAAGACGACTAAGGCCTAGGCCGAACATATTTCACCTACTGTTTTCATTATATCGGAATGCAATAAGACAATGCATGCATTTGCTCAGGCTTCTTACAACCTAACGCCTGACAGAGCCAGAATGGCGCCGTTCATAAAACTAAACTATTTCGTTTTAGAAGGAAAAACCGGCCTTATTGCGACGTATATCGGCTTCGACCATCATCTCGCATAGTGATTCAAGCGTCGTTTTCGGCTCCCAGCCCAATTCGTCCCGTGCCTTTTTCGGATCACCTATCAGCAACTCGACCTCGGTCGGGCGATAGAACTTGGGATTGATGCTGACCAGCAATTTGCCCGACTTGGTGTCAATGCCGACCTCGTGCTCATCCTTGCCTTTGAACTCTAGTTCAAAGCCCGCCGCCTTTGCTGCCATGGCGACGAAATCACGAACGGTCTCGGTGCGGTTTGTCGCCAGCACATAGGTGTCGGGCTTTTCCGCCTGGAGCATAAGCCACATGCCCTCTACATATTCACGTGCGTAACCCCAATCCCGTTTGGCGTCGAGATTACCCAATTCCAGTACGTCCAGCTTGCCGAGCTTCAGTTTGGCCATACCGTCCGTAATCTTGCGTGTCACAAATTCGCGTCCACGCAGGGGAGATTCATGATTGAACAAGATACCGCTGCAGCCAAAAATATTGTAGCTTTCACGATAGTTCACCGTCATCCAGTGCGCAAACAGCTTGGCAACGCCATATGGGCTACGCGGATAAAAAGGCGTCGATTCGACCTGCGGCACGGCTTGCACCTTACCGAACATTTCCGACGTCGAAGCCTGATAAAAACGGGCTTGAGGGTTAACGATCCGGATGGCTTCAAGCAGGTTGACACAGCCAATGCCGGTAATATCGGAGGTGGTCAACGGCTGTTCGAACGACACACCGACGAAGCTTTGCGCCGCCAGGTTGTAGACTTCCGTAGCACCCGAATTTTGCATCAAACGGATGCTGGACGACAGATCCGTGAGATCGTATTCAACAAGATGCAGGTTCGGATGAGCGGCCACACCAACCTCTTCAAGCCGCCAGAAATTCACAGAACTGGTCCGGCGGTAAGTCCCATAAACCCGATACCCCTTCTCAAGCAAAAGCGCGGTCAAATAGGCCCCGTCCTGGCCAGTAACACCGGTAATGATCGCGGTCTTCATTAAAGAGTCCCCAAACTGACATGTATAAGGCAATGTCCTGCCGCAAAATGCAAAATGCAGATGCACGCGTATATGGCATTTCCTAGAGGATTTGTTTCACAAGAGTCAACCTTTGTGCAATGCCAATGTCCGTTTACCCGTTGGATTTCATACGTTCTTTCACATTTTTATAAGCGATTTTCGCATTGCGATTTTTCGCCATTATTGGCTTGACGCACCCTTGAAGGCTATGACTTAGTGCGCAAGCGGACAGGCTAATGGTATTTTATACTTGACTCCGACCGTGGACGCCCAGGCAATCAAACACACAAATTCATGTCCTGCGCCATTCAGACCCCGATCGAGAAAATGACCGAAAAAAAAGTTACCGCACATGGCAATACCATCCTTGGCGCGGCCAAGGCTTTTCTTAACAGATATCGCCATAAGGCTTTAGTTGACTCTCCTGTCATACCCCGTGTTGCCATTTCCAATGTGCGCCATGGCGTCAACGGTAGTCTGATCTTTGCCGGCTGGGCCCTGACTGCCTCAGAACGCTGGCTGCTCAATCTACGTGACCAGGACGGAAATCCGGTCAATGGCACCCTGACTCTGCATTTGCCACGTGCCGATGTCGCAGCTAATTTTCCACAATATTTCAATGCGAACGCCGGGTGGGAATTTGAGGTCGCCGCCCGTACATTCGCCAAGCTGAGCCACCTGTCAGCAGAACTTTATTCCGTTTCGGGCACAGTTAATGTAACATTTGAAATTGATACAAACGATATAAAGCCCGCTATTAAGGTTATATCGAACAAGCTACCGGCCAAGGTAGGGGTTTCCAGCGTGGAAATAGATGAACCGGCCAGGGAAGCCGTCATCCGCGGCTGGGCACTGCCCGCCTCCGATCACTGGTTCCTCACCCTTACTAATCAGACAGGCAAGATTATCAATGGCCGCCTAACCAAAGGTATTCACCGCGCCGATATTGCCCATGGCAATCCAAGTTATATTAATGAGAATGCAGGATGGGAGTTCCGGCTTTCCGTGCGTGAGCTGGACAAGATCGAACAACTGATTGCAGAGCTTGTAACCGACACCCAATCGGTAAAAACACAGAGATTAATCGACGAGCTCCCGCGCAAGAGCATCGGGGCCCTCAATCCGCCACGTATTTCAATTTCGACAGCGCGCATAAAATATGAGGATGAAACGCTCGTCGTAACAGGCTGGCGCCTGAATCCGGCTGATGAAGAGCTTATAGTCATCACGAATGAGAAAGGCGCGGTTATTCAAGGCCGCTTTACCTTCGACCTTCCCCGCATGGATGTGGCCGCTCAGCATCCTGGTTATTTCGACAGTGTGCCTGGATGGGAATTCATCGCCAAGGTCAAGCCTTCAGCTGCGCCCGAATCAATTGCCGCCGAACTCATTACACCGTCTGGCCGGGTAAAAACGGCCAAGCCTGTCGATCTTGGTTCCAACGTAGTTCGCCAGACAAAAACGATCGCGTCGCTTATCGACCTGGCCGTATTTGATCCGAATCGCCGTCAACTCATTGCGCAAGGCACTTTGGATTCGGCGACTGGGATCAACAAGCTGGAAATATCGAGTTCGGCCGGTCGACGTTTTTCACAGGCGCATATCCAGCGATTACCCGACAAGGACGGGCGCCGGCGCTGGCAATTCCAGGCGCCATGCAGCGGCCTTGAAGATTCCGAGACCCTTATCGCAAAGCTGGCGGGGAAATCCATCGAAACTTCCCTGGTTATTGATATCAAGGAAACGGATAGCTTTAAAAAACTCTCGAAAGCGGCCAGCCTCTCCAGAACCGAGATACATGCATTAGACGACAATAGCCTTGCTGTTCTGAAAAAAGCTGAAAATCTGCGCGACACGCTTTATACGGAAGCCCAGGCACTGACACCAATTGTCGGTACAGTTGTTTATTTCCCCCCTTTTGCGCACGAAGACGATCTGACCAATCATTTTCATCGCGCCGCATGGTATCTGACCGGCGCACAGACCTCCGCAGAGCAGGTCATCATGGGTTTGCAAGCACCCGACCTTAAGGTTGGTCTGAAACCGGACCATTTTACAGACCCGCATGCCGGTACGGAAAATATCGAATTGGTCGAAGCCGGTGCGACATATTGCGAATCCCTGTGCACGGCCCAGTTGATCCTTACCTGGCAGGCTATCCCTGCTGCCGACATGGCCCGTTTGCGTAAGGTAGCACCCACAGCTCAGATCCTGTCTGTCGGGACTGATGATATTGAATCCACTGAGTATGGCAATTATTGCCGGGCCCAATGGATGCTGCTTGGCAAAGCCGAGCGCAATGAACTGCTCCAGCAAAGCCACATCAAATTCCGCGAAAGGCTCGATCACATGCGGGCAGAAGGCAAGGAAGCGTCCGTTGTTTTCGGTACCGGTCCTTCCATAGACAAAGCGTTCGATTACGACTTTTCCAAGTGCCTGACAATTGTTTGCAATACGGCGGTTGCAGATGATGATCTGCTGGACCACATTCAGCCCGCCTTCATCTGCGCCGGCGATGTCGTCAGTCACTTTGGCGTTTCGGCATATGCTGAACGGTTCCGTGCAGATTTGGTGCGCGCTTTGAAAGAACGTGACGCCTATTTCTTTACAAGTGCAGCCTTTGGTTTCCTGCTTTCGGCAAAATATCCGGAGCTAAATGACAAGATCATATTCTGTGATCAGCGTCACCGGGGCGCCAATACGGATCTGCAAGCCGTTTGGGCCCTTCCAAAGCTCGACAGCACGCTTAATATTCACATGCTGCCGATCGCCGCAACTTTTTCGGACATGGTTTTCATTCTGGGCTGTGACGGCAAGAATCCAAATCCCGATAAAAATGAAGACTTCTGGGCGCATTCGGTAAAGACACACTATCATGACTTGGTTGATACGGGTCATCTCGCACACCCTACCTTCGACCTACGCCGCCAGACATCGACTTTCTCCCGTTATGTCGATTCCACCGAGGAGTCCTGCCAGGCGGGCGAGATTGAAGGAAAGATGTATTTCAGCCTGGAACCATCGTTTACGCCGGCTTTGAAAGCGCGCCCTGTTCCCGGACATTTTCTGAAAAACATCCAAGACAAAAAGCAACTAACCCGGATTTCACAGGCAAATCTGCCGGCAGCGAAAAAACCGCTGCGCCTATTGATCGTCAGCAAATGCCCCCCGCATCTTTTCTCCGGCGGACGCTATCATGCGGCCATGATGGCCGAAGCCCTGGCACAAAAAGGGCACGAAGTCGTCCTGTGGATGGATAACAAGCCCTATTGGTGGTCATATCTGGCACTGAACCCCAATCATGATCGGATTAAATTCTGGCTTAACGACTTCAGCTGCGATCCCAGCGGGCCATTTGACGCTGTATTCGTTATTCCCGACAGCTCTTCAGATCCCAAGGCCTATTTAGCGGCGCTGGACTGCGCTCAGTTCAACAACGCCAAAGTGATTCTGATGAATTATGAGTCACCTAACTGGTATAACAAACTATCGCCCGAACCACGCGATCCGGCGCTATGGGCGTTCTGGTACGCCACGGCGGCGTTCAGTGACCTTGTGCTTTCGCTGGCCGCCGAAGGCACGCGTTACGCTCTGTCCTATTATGACAATGTGCAGCCACATTGTCAGTTTGCAGATGCAGGTTCGTCAATAAACATTTATGCTGCCGATGTTGCCGCAGCACGTGTCATAGAACCAAAGAACCAGGTCATCTGCATTAGCCGCTTTGGCTCCTTCTCGAAGCACAAAAATATAGATGCGGTTATTCGTGTTATTCCGCCGGAAATGGCTGGTTACACGCTGGCCCTGGTGGTTGGAACCGCGCCACTGCCACCGAGTGATATCCTTGAGACATTCCGCAGTAAGCTGGCGCGCAAGGGTGTAAGCCTCAAACTGCTGCACAGTATTTCAGATGTTGAAAAATTTGAGGAAATAGCCAGATCAAAGGCCATGATCTTCCAATCCAATTTTGAAGGTCTGGGTTACCCGCCTATAGAAGCCCAATATATGGCCCGCCCCTGTGTCGCTTTCGATTTACCGGTATTGCGCGAATTCAGCGACGGCAATATCAGTTTTATCGAACGCGGTAATTACAGGGCGTTTCGTCAAGAACTCGGTCTTATCCTAAAAGAATTTACCCGCGAAAAATATGCCGGCCTTAAAGCCGCGATTACGCCATCCGCCACCATAACCGCTTTTGCCGACCGCCTTCAGAATATCATGGACAATCTCCTGAAAGTGCCGGAACTGGCAGTGGACGCCTATGATGAAAACAGTTTCCAGCATGCCGCCGACAGCATAATTAACCGCAAAGAAGAAGCGGAACTGCACATTTCAACTCCCGCGGCCTCCATACCGGTCACGGCTGATACCGTCGACATGGCCGATGTGCGCAAATATGTACGTGCCGCCCTAGAAAAAGAACCGGAAGCTGCTTCAATCGAGCTGCTGGAAATGATTGCCTCCGGCACGGAGGCAGGTAGCCTGTCCGCATCGCTGAAGAAGGCCCTGAAGCCAGAGATCTGGCTTCAGCCGGATATTTTCACCAAGGCCGCCTTTACCCGCGGCGCAACCGAACAGATGACAGCAGCGGAATCGGCACGCGCCTTGATGCACAGTTGTGCATGGGCTCTGCCGCAGAATTTTGACCGTCAGGCATTTGTAAGTCGCGCCGTATCCACCTGCCAGACTTATGAACAGACCCTAAGTCTTCTGAGGCGGATGCTGCGTAATTCAGATGGTAAGCTCACCCTCAAAGGGGCTAATCTGCGCCTGGCCACAGATCAGGACCTCCCTGTTCTGTTTGATGAAATCATTTTGCGCCGCAGCTATTACTTTGCGACGAACAATCCGGCCCCTTATATCATCGATGGCGGTGCGAACTTCGGCCTGGCAACCTATGGCTTTTTGCAGCAATTTCCGGAGGCACAGATTGTCGCCTTCGAACCTGGCCGAGCCGCCATAACCGCTCTACGCGAAAACGCCGAGACCAATGGCTGGCATAATGTCACTGTACATCAGGCAGCCTTGGCGGGAGAGGAAGGCATCGCTGAATTCAATGAACCGCTGCACATGTCGATGGGCGGCTCTCTGACATCCCGCCTCACGGGCGGTGCCTACAAGACGGAAGCCTATCAGGTTCAAACCCTTCCCCTCAGCCGCTTCATCGATCGGCCGGTTGACTTGCTAAAGCTAGATATCGAAGGGGCTGAGATGCCGGTACTGGAAGAAATCAGCGGGCATCTCGATCAGATACGACGTCTGTTCATAGAAGTGCACACCACGGAGAATCTCAAGGCTTTGGAAGCCGTGGACACTGTCACTCGCAAGCTCACTCAAGCGGGTTTCGGTTGCTACTGCGAACCCGCCAAAGCCAATACCGCACTGAATAAATTTACCAAAAACGGTGCTGGCTCCTATGTCGTCTGGGCCATTAAATAATATCATGACACCCGCTTATGATCCGCAACAGGCTCTTATCGAGGATGTTTTTGTCAATGAACTGAATATGTCCTTTCCTATGCAAGGGCGTAAGTGGCTCAGACTACTGGAAGAGCACCCTGACTTCGGGCTGAGGATCAAACCGAACCTCAACCTTAACGCGGCCCATCTTGGTTTCCAGTTCTCTTCAAACCAACTGGGTTTACGAGGCCCGGTTAATCGTCATGGCAGAGGTGTGATTCTTGGCACCTCGTTCGCCATGGGCTTTGCTGTGGATGACGGTCGCAACTGGTACGATGTGCCGTTATTTCATAAGGATTTTCTAAATCTTGGGCTGCCCGTTGGCCTTCGCCAGATGCAGGCGATGCTAGATCAGCATTATCTCGGTTCCTCGGATATCGCTGTATTTCTCTATCATCCCAATATCTGGACGGCCTGCGTTGACTTCGACCGTTGGCGGGCCAGCGGTCAGACCTTGTTTTCATCCATGCGCTGGGAGACCGATCTCGCCCTTGCCCTGGAGAAAAGTTTAGCCAAGGTAAAAGCAGTAATGGCAGGCACCGACAATCAAATTATTGAGATGGTTGATAATCGGCATTATTTGCTAAATGCCAATTATGCGATCTTCAATCCCGATAAGTTCAGTGCCGCCTATGCTGACGCTGCGCTGTATCTGAATGCCATCACTTCACGCTTTAAAAAACTGATTGTGATGAGGGTTCCCGTCAAAGAAGAGCTGGCAACCCAATACACTTCTCATGAACCCCTGTATAATCTTCGAGAAAACCATCAGCGTGGGTGGACCGCATTCAAAAACCTGCTCGCGCAAATGGCCCCACATGCCGAATTGTACGAAGATCTGCTGTTCTCCCTTAGCGACTACCATCCTTGCGATACGCATTGGAATGAACTCGGCAATGACCGCTTCCGCCAGCACTTGCTGCCGCTGATATAACGAAGAGGTATTAATTTACCTGAAAAAAATAGAAATCGAACTTTCTCTAGACGAACCGAACAAGGCTCTGTAAGAGATGGATTTATATCGCAGGTGCGGGGGCAAGGTGCGTAGGGCGTGAAAGAGGACTGATTTTTATAAGTTTGTGCGATTGCACAATTTTCACGCTTTGACATAGAAAGACGTGCGGAAATCGCATCGGAACTGGATAAATTAATGTTAGATAAGGCTATCAAGGACGTCGCCGAGGCTCTGAAACTCTATCACGTCTGGACATATCAGGCTTACCACGAAATTTCCTCGAAATATAAGCGGACATTCCTGGGATCTTTATGGATATCTGGTCAGTTGGTGGCCACTTCGATTGCGTTGTCCTTGGTTTTCGGCGGAATTTTCGGCACTACTCTCAAGGAAACTCTGCCTTACATGATGTGCGGCATCATGTGTTTCGGCCTTTGCGGTTTCATAATGACCGAATCTGTCGAGATATTCATGGGGGCGGGCAATATGATAAAAAATCATGCCAATCCCTTCAGTTATTACGTGCTTGAGGCCGGGGCCAAAACGTTTTTCCTGTTCCTGCACAATGTCGTCGTCTTTTACCTGCTCATGCTATTAATCGGCGCGATTAAAATTCCCCATCCGTCTTTCATTCTCGGCATTATAGTTGTTTTGCTAACTATGTTTTCGTGGGGAACCATCACGGGAATGCTGGCTGCGCGCTTCCGCGACATGCGGTATCTTTTACCCTATCTCTCCCATATCATGTATTTCATGACCCCTATTTTTTGGCGAATGGATCAGTTGCATTCGAGCCGCGCCAAATACGCCGTATGGAATCCGTTTTATGGATTGGTTGAAATTATCAGATCTCCACTGCTGGGTTATGAAGCCCCTGCCCATTGCTGGACACTGGCTCTGATAACCATGTTTTCCGGCGTGGCTTTGTGGTTTGTTGTTTTCGGCATCTGGCGACGCCGTATTCCTTTCTGGTTGTGATGGTGGTTACCTATGTCCGAGATCATTAGTTTAAATTCTGTCGAACTTGCCTATCCCATTTATTCTATTCGCGCCCAGTCGCTAAGGAATACACTCGCCAGCTTCGCTGTTGGCGGAAAACTTCTCAAGGATGGCAAAGACATCATTCATATTAAAGCTCTTTCGGGGATTACCTTTTCTCTTAATGAAGGGGACCGGTTGGGTGTTATCGGCCATAATGGTGCGGGCAAGACCACGCTTTTGAAAGTAGTCGCCGGCATCTACGAACCAGATCGCGGTCGGGTGCAGATAAATGGCCGTACATCCTCTATGATCGACATCGGACTTGGTCAGGATCGCGCCCTCACCGGCCGCGAAAACATTATTACCATGGGCCGCATGAGGGGCTTCACCACCAAGCAGATTATCGACAAAATGGATGAAATCATCGATTTTTCTGAGTTGGGCCCCTATATCGATCTGCCTATGAAAACCTATTCCAGCGGCATGGCCGCACGATTGGTTTTCTCCGTAGCCACCAGTCTCGATCCCGATATTCTGATCATGGATGAATGGCTGGGTACAGGCGATGCTGCCTTTGTTAAAAAAGCAGGTGACCGCATGAAGGAAATTCTGAGCAAATCACGCTGCCTTGTCATGGGCAGTCATAATTTCAATCTGATCAAAAACACCTGCAACAAACTCATCGTTCTCAGCGGCGGTTCGCAGATTTTCTTTGGTGAGACAAGCGATTGGGATTTCAAAGAGTCTTTGCCCATCAATCAGGCGCTTCCAGCGTAGACTTAGGCTCTGAAGCAGATAACCCTGCCTTCTTTGAAACGCTTTAGTGAATTGTAGCACCTACTGACGCATTAGCGGTGTTACAATTCATACGCGTCTATAGCTTGCAAGACCAAGCACTTAAGCAAAAACAGGTTGCAGCGCCTCCGACGCACCTTTAATAATGCCAGGATGCGCCGCCAGGCTGCGTTGCTGCCGGATGGTCATCATCTCTGATGGAGACCGCCAGTTGGCATGATCGGATACCGCGGTCCATACACCACCAGCCTCGCGCACGATCAGGCCGCCCGCCGCCTCGTCCCATACCTTGGCCTCGATCGAGGCCACCGCGGCCAGACCACCACCAGCTACGAAACACAGGTTAAGCGCCTGGGCGCCGAGATTGCGAATCTTGCCGATCCTGCGCATGTCGGCATAGGCATCGGCATGCTTCGCCACCAGCACATCAAGCAGCCCAGTGGACAGGACGATCAGTTCGCTGGGTTTGGTTTGTGACAAATCGAGCCTGACGCCATCGCGGAAAGCCCCCTGCCCGCGCGCCGCCGAATAGATGACGCCATCGGCCACGGAGGCCACAGCCGCAATCCGCGGCCCTTGCGCATCGACGAGCGCCACCGAAATGCCGACAAACGGGATGCGGCACATCAGGTTCATGGTGCCGTCGATCGGATCGACAATCCAGTATCCGTCCAACTCGCCCGTTTCCTCGACCGCGCGTTCCTCGCTGAGCACAGGTGTGCCCGATGTCAGAACCGACAGTTTTTCAGCCAGGAAGGCGTCGACGGCCAGATCGACGTCGGTCACATAATCTTGCGCCGCCTTGAAATCGGCGCGGCTGGGCGGCGCCTTTCGCGCAAGGCTCATGGCGTCACGCAGAATGGCTTCCAGCGTCGACTGGATCGTTTTGTCGTTCATTTAAACTTCCAGAACACTGGCCATAAAATCGAGCACGACTTCCTCATTGAACAGCACGCGGACATGAGCGCCGGGCTCAAAGGCAATGCATTTCGTAATGCCGCCCGTCGCTACCCAGTCACCCACTTTCGGTGTGAAACCCGTTTCCGCCGCCAGGGCGCGGAAATCATCCAGGCAGGCCTGGGGCGAAGCTACGAGATCAGCAAGCGTGCCGACTGAAGCGGCCTCGCCATTGATTTCCAGGGTAAAGCGCGCCTTATCAATCGCGCCAATGGTTTCCACTGATTGTTCAGCGCCCAGCAGCAGGGCGCCAGCGGCGCAGCGGTCTGCCACCAGCGCGTTGACGCCGGCTTCCAGCAGATTGGTGATGGGGGAAGACGGCATTTCGAGGCAGATACACCAAGCGTCGAAGCCCGTACCATCGGCACCTATGCGCAGAGCGACCTCAACCTCGCCCTTGATTTCGAACAGTGGAAAACCTGGCGCAACAGCCGGCGCCAACAAAATCTCCGAGCGATCAATGGCGCCGAAATAGCCGCGCGTGACGTTGAAGGCCGCCTGGCTGCCGAAATTGGTGCCGCCCAGCTTCCAGGCCCCCCAGCGCGCAGGCTCACGGCCAATTTCCACGGCCATGCCGGCATAGGCCTCGGCCAGTGACGCGGGCGTGGCATCACCTCCGAGCGTGATGGCGCTCAGAGGCGATTTTTCCTGACGAAAATAGGTCACGAAAACCTACTTCAGTTCGTAGGCGCGGGTTTCATAGACTGACTTGCCGATGACGTAGTCGATCGTGCCGGTCAGCCACATGCCGTGCAGGTTTTCCACCACGTTATAGGCATCGGAATCCGCCCAGAAGGCAATGTCGGAAAGCTGCTTCAGCGGATTATCGCTCGAACGGCCGGTGAAGGAGACGACCTTCAGGCCGCGCTCTTTCGCATACTTCGCCGCATTGACAACCGATGGCGACGTGCCGGAAACGCTGATCAGAACGACCACATCATTTTCGTCGGCATAGTGCTCGACAGCCTTGGCAACCCAGTGATCAAAACCGAAGTCATTGGCAAAGCAGGTCATCAGGTTCGGATCGTGGAAGGTCACGCCGCGCACCTTGCCCTGCTTGGTGAAATCGGTGGCGCCGTGCTCGGCACATGAGGCGGAAGCGCCATTGCCGGAGAACATCATCTTGGCACCATTGGCGCGCACCTGAAGCGCCAGGTCGGCGAACTTCTGGATATTGGCGGCCACTTCGGCATTGTACATCAGCTTGGTGTACTGTTCGAAATAGGGGGCCAGGAAAGCATCGGCATTGGCCGGGGCAGCGGTATCAGCGGACATGGGTATCTCCAATCTTGTTATTATATCAGGCGTCAGCGTCAGCGTTCAGACGCGAATACAGTTGCGGTGCGGTGTGCTTTTCCTGGGCGTAGACGGCATCGATGACGCGCATGACACGCAGGGCACTAAGCGAATCGCCGCCATGCGCTTCCGGCTTACCGTTCTGGATCCAGTCAGCGAAAATCTGCGCTTCGCGTTCCCAGCTCGTATCGGTCTCGAAGGTTTCCGACGATTCTTCCGCCCAGGTGGCGGCCGGTGCGGAGCTGCGATTGCGCGCCACAACGAGTTGTTCGGCGCCGTAGGAATTGGATGAGGTCTTCAGGCCGTTGAGCACCATGTAGCCGCGTTCCATGAAGACTTCGAGCGAGAACAGGTGGCGCCACTGGACCATGGTGGAATGCAGGGACGCTGCCAGGCCGGTTTTGGAATTGCGGAACATGGCGAAGACATTGTCCTCGATGCCGGGAATATTCCAGTAGATGCTGGAGACCATGGCCTGCACCTCGTCGAAATCGCCGCCGAGATACATGAACAGGTCGAGCATGTGGATGCCCTGATCGAGCAGAATACCGCCGCCGGCCAGTTTCGGATCGGCGCGCCAGGTGCTGAGATAATTCTCATCAACCGACTTGCCATAACGGCCGCGCATCCACAGGATGCGGCCATGTTCGCCCTCATCGACAATCTGGCGCATCTTCACGGCGGCGCCATGATGACGGTGATTGAAGCCATACATGAGTACGCGATCAGTGGTGGCTTCGACCTTGCGGATTTCCTCGACGCCGGCGGCATTGAAGGCGGGCGGCTTCTCGCACAGGATATGCTTGTTGGCCTTGAGCGCCCGGATGGTCATTTCCTGATTGAGTGAATTGACGCAGCAGATAAAGACGGCATCGATGGTCGGGTCATTCAGTATCGCATCGACGCTATCGACTCGCAGGTCTTCTGGCACCGGGTCAGGACCGAAACCGTAAATGGCCACGACTTCGCCGATGCCGGTCTTCTTCACCGCCTCGTGACGAATTTCCCCCATCTTGCCGTAACCGATAATGCCAAATCTCATACTGCCTCACAAAAATTACCACGCAGCCTGACTGCGCTCACCCGAAACGAGCGAACATTCCGGTCCAGGTCCTGCAAAAATCCCCCACGCCAGCGCAGCGGGCGCGACAGGGCCGCGCCCGCTGCGTCTCCGGCGCTCCAGCGTTATCGTAGCTTGCTAGCCGGCGCAATTCGTTTTTCAAAAAAGTACAACCTTGGGGATGGCTTTTACTTGCACAGCCTCCCGGATATGCTGTTGCAATTGCTACGTTTTTAACGCTGACCGGCGAGCAGGTGCCCTATATCCAGGCGCTGGAACGTCTCCAGCCGGCCGCCGCGCGTCGCGTTGACGATATGCCCTCCATCCAGTTCGAAAGCGATGCGCGCATTAAGAAAGCCAGTGGCGATATCGGCCCAGGATGGCGGATACCAGGGCCGGTCGCCACGATAGTTTTCGATGAAATGATTGCCGTCATTGACCGCCATCAATGCCTCATTTCCCAGGTCATGACTCAGGACCGTATTGAAACTGTAGTCCATGCCGTAAAGCCTGATATCACGCAGGCCCATATAGTAGGCCATTTGCAGCGCCACAAAGACTGACGATCCGCCGACCGAGACAAAATGCGCCGGATTGGTTGAAAAGACAGGCAAGGCGCTGTCTCCCGGCATCAGGGTAACAAAACGCCCCTTAAGGTGGGACAGGGTCTCGCGGGGACGGCAAAACAGTGGCAAACCGCCCGACTGGTCAATCATTTCCTGACCGAAGTCATCGATCATCTGCGCATCGGCGGAAACAACATAGTCTTCACGCAGGGGATGATCGGGATAGCTGAGATAAAACCGATTGAAGGCAAACACCACGTCTCCAGGGGGAATCGTCGCCAGATCCTCAAGCCTTACACTCGGTCCGTTGCCGATAATCCATGCCGCTTTCCCCTTGTGCGCATTCCGCAGGGCAGCCAGTTCAGGCGCAGGCCGCCGCAGCCCTTTCAACTGAACCCGTGACAGGGTCAGCGGGCTTTGTCTGGGCGTGGGCGCTCCGGCCGCATTCGGCACGATACAAATCCTGTCGCCTGGCGCGTCGCCGTGCGCCGGCTGGATATCCTGATCGGGCAAAGGCATCCGGAAGGGAACGGCTATGAGTGACAAATCGTGCAGAACCCGTCCCTCTTTCGTATGGAACTGCCCCAAAGCGGTATCATGACAAATCATTTGCCAATCCTGGCCCGTTCCCTCCCTGGCCCAGAATGCGCCACTGATTTCTGTGTCGCTCAAGGCAAGGACGGCGACTTCCAGCCCTGCCTGTTGAATATCTTCACTTTGGAGGATCAGTTCTTTTACACAGTCTGTCCCGATGTAATTTCTGATTGTCAGGCTGTGCGGCAGGGCATCCGGCGCGCAGATCATTGCCGCCCTGACTTCCTGTCCGGATACACGAACCCTTGCCAATTCAGCGCCCCCATCTCCCAGCACCCGAACCTCATCCGCCCTCTCTGGACAGGTGACGTGTACCGTCAACAGCCGGGCGGCGGCATTATAAATAACGGCAGCAGAGGGCGCCTCAACTGCAGGTGTCTCCGGTCCTGATCCCAAAGGCATAGAGCTGAAGGACGGTTCTTCTGGCAACGGCGCCAGAGGCTTAGCTGCGGGACCGGGCATCATGGCATACAGGCGCCGCTCGATACGCTCTATAACGGACACCTCCGGCGCCTCCACTATCTCCCGCACATCTCCTGGACAGGATCTGAGAATTGGATGAAGCAGAAGTGGAATCTCAGCGGCAGCTATGTTCCCGATCACAAACTGATCGACGCCCGCCACGTCGATTTTCGCACCATCCATCTGGTAGATATCCAGTTTCAGGCGGGAGCCCCGGGCCTGCTCAGGCGATACGGCCAGCCACGCCGACCACGTTCCAGCCTCCTGGACCGGACAACTGAACACCATTGCGCCATTTAAACGAAACCGCGCATCAGGCACCGCTCCCATGCCCCAAATACGCAAGATGCCTGGCACCGGGTGCACAATAAAAGCGCCAAACAGGGGCGGCGCTTTTGCCGGCACCGCTGCAACAGGCCGCCATTCCAGTTCCTTCAGTCGCAGAGCCAGGGTGCGGCGATCGTCATTGAAGCCGACATTGTAAGGGATATCCGCATCGGGAAACTCCAGCCGAAGCGACTGACCGGACGCCAGTATATCAGGCGGAATGGCAAAACTCCGCTCCATGCCTTGGGGCAGGATGAATTCAGCCAGTTGCGTCTCGCCGGCAAATACCTGAACGCGCTGTCGGTGGGAAAAGGTTTCCCCTTCGACTGAAAGCACGGCCGGGGCGTCGGCATGATCTGCAATATTCAGGCGAAGCGTCGCGCTCGTACCGTCATTCCACAGCCCGCCATCCGATGGCACTGCCCAACCGCGCCCCAGAATTTGCACCGGATGCGCGCCATCGATGAAGGACCAGCGTTTACCCGCCAAGGGTCAGGCCAATCCAGCTGCCAGGTTATCAAGCGTTACCTGGTGGACATATTCGACCGCGCCTATGCAGTTGTTGCCATTGTGCGAGCCCAGAACGACATTATCCATGCCGATAAACGGGCTCGACAGCGGCAGGGGTTCCTGCTCGAAGACATCCAGCGCCGCCCCCGAGATCGCCCCGGACTGGAGCGCCGCGATCAGGTCGGCTTCCTTCACAATCGGGCCGCGCGCCACATTGCACAACAGGGCTGACGATTTCATCTTTGCCAGGAAGTCCGCATTGATCATGCCGCGATTTTCCGGCGTCAGGGCGCAGGCGATACAGACGACATCGGATTGCGCGGCAATCTCATCGACACTGAGCGACTCTGGTGAGAACGGGTCATGATGAATGACCGGCATGCCGAAACCGGCGCCCAGTTCGCCGATGCGCCGGCCAATGGCGCCGTAACCGATCATGCCAAGCGTTGAGCCATTCAGTTCACGGCCGCGCGGCTTGGGCCACTGACCGGTGCGGATGGCGCGATCGACTGTGCCCAACTGGCGGTTGGCCATCAGGATCAGGCCGATGGCATATTCCGCCACGGCATGGGCGAAGGCGCCCGGTGCGTTCTTCACGGGCACGCCCAGATCGGCTGCGGCCACGCGATCGATGCTGTCGATACCGGTGCCCCACTTGGCGATAACCTTCAGGCGTGGCAGGGCCTTTTCCAGCACCTTGCGGGTAATCTGGTCATCGCCGGCCAGCCAGCCATCAATTTCGCCGACCAGGTCGAGACAGGCCGCTTCATCAAGGAATTGACTGACCGTGGCCCAGACCGGCTCATAGCCCATTTCCTTCAGCTTAGCGTCGAAACGCGGACGTTCGTTCAACATCATGATATTGCTGATCAGGACACGGGGCTTGGTCATCTATATTTGCTTTCATGAAAATCGGTATGGCGCCTTATGCCACCGCTTCCGGGATTTTACCAACCCCAAAAGTTATATAATCCAGCCCTTTACATAGCCCTTATCTGAGCGATCACTCCGTCAGGGCTCATCAGGCTTTTATCAAGCAGCAAGGCCTTTACCTTTTCCAACTCAACCATTCGTCCCCGTTCGGAAAACGGCGCTATTAATCTGAGGAAATACTGCCATTTCCTGGGCGTGTTATCAATAATTTGGCCGTACAGGCGATCTGCTTCCTGTGCATCTCCTTCACTTTGCAGGAGATCGGCGAGAAGGAAGGCCGCCGAAGTATTTTCCCCATCGATAGCGACTGCGTTTCGCAAGGGCACGGCTGCATCGCCGCCCGTCAGGCCAGCAATCTCACCAAGTGCATGAGAAATCGTGGACTGCACTACTTTATGAGATAAAATACCCGGCAGATCTCGTGCCGCCAAGTGTAAAACTTCCAGTTTTTCAGAGAGCGAAATCGTGTAGCACATGCTGAAATTTTGGTTCAGCAGCATGTTACGAAAACGAAGTTTGGCGGCTTCCTGTTCGGTCTCATCGAGATAATTGCGGGACAGATTGATGAAATGGCGGCAACGAGTATGGTACTGCGCGATCAGATTGATCGGGTGGTTAAAATGGCGGCCGTTACTTTTGGGAAAGAAGCTGACGTCATTCTTGCCGCGCTGGACCACAACAGGCGCATAGGTGCAGAAAGCAGCCTGCCGAACCAATGCCCACACCAGTACCTCAAAAGGATAAAGGAATGCAGGATCATCGTATTCCGGAAACAGGAAGGCAATATCGTAGAGACTACGCTTATAGAAGAAACCACCGATATAGGAATAACCGTTGGATGACGCGACCAGACCTGCTTTTCCAGGCTCATAAATCACGGTTTCTGGATATCGGCGCGAGCCAATTGATGTGCTGCCAGCCCCAATCTGCGGATTGGCAACCAGGAAAGCTGTAAAATCCTCCAGCGTCTCTGTCAGAATGATATCTTCATCAGAGTGCAAAAGAACATAATCCCCGCTCCCATAGGCCAACGCCAGGTTGAAATTAGGGATGGGACCGTAATTCCGGTCATTAACAAAAATCTTCAGACGCGCATCAGATATGGTGCGTAATTGCGCCAACGTATCGTCTTCGGACGCATTATCGCAGACTACGACCTCGATATTCTCCAGATTGCTTTTCAGAATATTCCGGACGGTTTCAGTTACGCGTTTGGCACGGTTAAAGGTCGGAATACAGATACTCAAAACCACTTTTGGGTTACGAACCATCTCAGGAACAGGATGGAATACCACCTCATGCTCAATCAGGCCCCGGTCGGTGCGCAGAATCATTGTCCACAGCGCCGATATCTTTGCCGAACGCGGCACATAACCGCTGAATAAATGGCCCGGTTCGTGACTGAAAACGCTATGTAATTCGAAAAATCGACCGTCGCTCAACAGATGTATGGAGGAAATATTGGGCATCTTGCCAGCGGACAAGACGATCTTGACGGCGCCCGTGACGATATTAAAGCTTGCGTGCGTAACCTTGACGGTCGGCATCAAAAGACCAAACATTACCGACTCCTCCGCAATACATTTACACCTTTTTGGCGCTCAGGCGGAGCCTCTTGTCTGAACATAAAACAGCCTTCATCAAAGATAGAAACGCAACCTTATGCCACCAGTTTTTCGTTTTTATCAACGCAAAAGTAGTCTGCGGAAACGACGTCCTGCTTGCCGAAGCAGACGATTGCCTGCAGATATTGAGCCCGCTATCCCTGCACATCCTCCCTTCAGCAATGGATGATTTCCATGACCAAAATTCTACTGACAGGCGGCACAGGCTTCCTCGGCCGCAATGTAGCCTGGCGATTGGTCGAAGAGGGTCATGAAGTGCATAATCTCGAACGTCCTGGTTCGGACCGTTCGGCATTGCTTTCGCGTGAAAACGGCCAACATGTGAATTCCGTGGCCATGGCGGCTGATTTCAGCGGACTTTATGAAACGGTTCGGGCCTTGATGCCGGATGTCTGCATTAATTTGGCCGCTACCGTCGTGGCCAATGAAAGAGAAGATGGCATCCGCCAGATGATAGACGCCAATCTGCTTATGCCGTCATTGATCGCGCGCGCCCTGCTTGATCTGGGTCATGGCACTATCATTACATGCGGATCAAGCTGGCAGACCGCTGGTGGTCATGGCGGGTATGTGCCGTTCGATTTCTATGCCGGCACCAAACAGGCACTGGAAGATCTATTAAAGGCCTATGTCGTTCAGGGGCTGCCGGCCATCGCCCTCCGACTTTACGATAATTACGGACCACACGATACGCGCCGCAAGATTGTAGACCTGATATTCGATTGCGCCATCACAGGCAGGCCACTGGCCATGTCGCCTGGCGAGCAGGACATCGATCTGGTCCACGTCGAAGACGCCGCCCACGCCGTGGTCATGGCCGCCGAACGGGCCGCCGGGTTGGCGCGCGGCCAGTTCGAAACCTATGGCGTCTCTTCGGGTCAGCCGCACCGTCTGAAGGATATTGCGGCCCTTATTAGCGACATTGCCGGCCGGCCGGCGCCGATCGATTGGGGCGGACGCCCCTATCGTGAGCGCGAGATCATGAAACCCTATAACGGATTCGCGCCGGTGCCGGGCTGGGCACCACGAATTACGCTTGAAGCCGGGCTGAAAGACGTGTGGGCCGCTAAGCCGAAATAAGCGGCGCCAGTTGCTCTGCTGTCAGATCCTTGCGCCGCGCCGGATCGGCCTCACTGTACCAGACCGCTGTCATTTCCGCCATTTTTGCCGCGTCAAAATGCGTAGCCCAATTCAGCTGAACCCGCGCCTTGGTGCAATCCAGCTTGAGCAGGTGCGCCTCATGAAGCTGGCCGGGCACGGTTTCGATCCGCCAGTTGAAACGCTCTCCCAGTTCCGGCTTGAGCAACCCCAGCACATCGGCCACGGTCAGGTTCATCTCGTCGCCAGGTCCGAAATTCCACCCGCTGGCGGCCAGTTGCGGCGTCTCGTAGCTGGCCTCGATGACGCGGAGGTAGCCGCTCAGAGGATCGATGACGTGTTGCCAGGGCCGGGTCGCCTTGGGATTGCGGATCACTACATCTTCACCGGCCCAATAGGCGCGCACCACGTCCGGGATCAGGCGATCGCCACTCCAGTCACCTCCGCCGATGACATTGCCGGCGCGGCCCGAGCAGACGACGACGCCGTGTTTGCCGTAATCCGCCGGATTGAAGAAGGAATTGCGGTAGGCGGCGGCCACCAGTTCGGCGCAACCCTTACTGTTGGAATAAGGATCGTGGCCGCCCATGGCGTCGTTTTCGCGATAGCCCCAGATCTGCTCGCGGTTTTCGTAACACTTGTCAGATGTGACAATCAGAACCGTTTTCAGATCTTTCAACGTACGGCAGGCATCAAGCACATGCACAGTGCCCATGACATTGGTAGCGTAGGTTTCGACCGGTTCGCGGTAGGATAGCCGCACCAGGGGCTGCGCCGCCATGTGAATGACAATTTCCGGTGAAAAGGCCTGCATGGCGGCGCGCATGGTCGACAGGTCGCGGACATCGCCAATCTGGTGTTCCAAACGGCTGGCCAGATCCAATTCGTCGAACAAAGCGGAAAACCCGTCCGGCATCTGGTCGCGCTGCGGTTCCAGTGCATAGCCGCGCACGACCGCGCCCATATCGCACAGCCACTGGCTCATCCAGCTGCCCTTGAAACCGGTATGGCCGGTCAGGAAGACGCGCTTGCCGTTCCAGAAATGTTTGTTTGCGGTCGGTGATGCCTGAAATTGCGTACGCATTCGCCTATCCCGCAAATTGTTTAATTATATAGTCCGGTGTCATCATATCATCCTGCAAGAGCAAGGACTTTACCTGCTCCAACTCCAGATCGCGCTTGCGCTCTTGTAATGGTTTGATCAGTTTTGCAAGAAAAGCCCAGCGCTTTGGCGTATTTTCAATTATCTGCGTGTAAAGCTGTGTCTCAGCTTCACCTTCCTTATTGGATCGCAGCACATCGGCCAGATGGAAGGCCGCCGTCGAATTTTGCGGGTCGGCTTCGGTAGCCTTCTTCAACCAAGGAGCGGCATTCTCACCCATTTGATCCGACAGTCGCCCCATAAGCTGAAAGGCGAGCGAACGTACAATGGCATTTTCCATGGTTTCGGGTGCGTAACGCATAAGCACCTGAAGCAGTTCCAGCATTTCGTCTGTGGGCATTCCATAGCACAGAATAAAGTTCTGGCGTAGCATCATGTTGCGGAACTTGGTGGCAGCCGCTGCTATATCCGCCTGATCCAAGTATCCGGTGGCTGCTCTTTCAAAGTAACGACAGCGCATTTGATACTGCGCCACAAGGTTTACAGGATGATTGAAATGGCGCCCATCTATGCGGGGGAAAAAGCTAACATCATTACGTCCGCGCTCGACGACCACCGGCGCATAAAAACAGAAGGAGGCGTCGCGTGCCAGCTTCCATGCGATCGCCTCAAAAGGATAAAGGAAAGCAGGATCGTTATAGGAAACGAAAAAGTCCGCGACATTATACAAGCTGCGTCTGTAAAAGAAGCCACCCAGATAGGTAATACCTAAGGCTATCCCGGTCAGTGCCTCACGGCCGCCGGCAAGAATGCTGGAAGACTTGAATGTCCTGGATCCGGTGACGGACGTCAGGCCAGCCCCCACTTCCGGATGTTCAGAAAGAAATTTTGTAAAGTCATCTAGCGTATCTGTTTTTATTATATCTTCGTCGGAGTGCAGCAGAACATAATCTCCGGTCCCGAGGGCAAGCACCAGATTGAAATTACGTATCGGTCCCCAATTCCGGTTGTTGACGTAGATTTTTAATCTTGAATCCTCGATCGTCCGCAATTGTGCAACTGTGTCATCCGTAGATGCATTGTCGCACACAATGACTTCAATGTTTCGCAGCTCGCTCTTCAGAATATTACGCACAGTCTCCATTACGCGTGCCGACCGATTATAAGTTGGAACACATATGCTCAGAACCACGCCGCTAGTATGCTCAGGCTCGGGAATCTGACGGAAAGACACGTCATATTCCTGCCAACGTGTTTCCACATGCAAAAAAAGACGTCCGCCCGCTGGCAGCTCTTCAAAATTGTTCACATGACCGACAAATTCAGTACTATGACCTGCCGGCTCACGGTTGAGTTCAACGAACTGCTTTTCCGCAATTAACAAGGCCGAGGATACATGGCCTTCCAGTAATAGCCGTACTTCACCGGTTACGACATTCAGGCTCGCATCTGAAACCTTGATCCTCAGGTGGTCCTCCATTACCACTTCTTCCACGGCGCCTTGCCTGCGGCCCACAGCTCCTCCAGATGTACCTTGTCACGCAGCGTATCCATCGGTTGCCAGAAACCATCGTGCATAAAAGCCGCCATCTGGCCCTCGGCCACTAGCCCACGCATCGGTTCCTGTTCCCAGGTCGTATGGTCCCCCTCGATGCCATCAAGCGCCGATGGTTCCATAACGAAGTAGCCGCCATTGATGCGGCCGCCTTCGCCATGCGGTTTTTCAACAAAGCCGGTCACGCGGTCATGCGCCAGATCGAGAATGCCGAAGCGTCCCGGCGGCGCGACGGCCGTAACCGTCGCCTTGAGGCCATGTGCCTTGTGAAAACGGACCGATTCCGCGATATCAATATCACCGACGCCATCGCCGTAGGTCATGCAGAAAGTATCATCCAGCAGATGGCGCACGCGCTTCAGGCGCCCCCCCGTCAGGGTCTGCTCGCCGGTATCGATCAGGGTAACGCGCCAGGGTTCATGACGTGCTTCATGTACCTCGATCTCACCCTTGCGCATGTCAATGGTCACGTTCGACATGTGGGTCGCGTAGTTGGCAAAGAAGTCCTTGATCAGATACCCCTTGTAACCTAGGCAGATAACAAAATCAGTGATGCCGTGGGCGGTATAGGACTTCATAATGTGCCAAAGGATCGGCCGGCCGCCGATCTCGACCATCGGCTTGGGACGCAGCGCGGTTTCTTCGGAGAGTCGCGTCCCCAAGCCGCCTGCCAGAATTACTGCTTTCATTTTACGAGCGCCTTCGTCACAGATGCCAGGGTTTCGACCATATAGTCCATACGTTCGTCATCGATGCCTGGCCAGACGCCGACCCAGAAGGAATCGTGCATGATTTTTTCAGTCACCGCCAGTTCACCGTGGACGCGGAAATTGGCATCCTTGAAAGCCGGCTGACGCACCAGATTGCCGCCGAACAGCAGACGCGTGCCGACCTTGCGGTTTTCCAGTTCGCGCACCAGTTCGGTCCGGTCGATGCCCGTGCCGTCACGCAGAGTCAGCAGGAAGCCGAACCACGACGGATTGGTGCCCGGCGTCGCGTGCGGCAGGTGGTAATAATTCTCCAGGCCCGCCGCCTTCATGCGTTTGGTCAGGCCATCAAAATTGTCACGTCGCGCCTGCACAAAACCATCGAGCTTCTTCAGCTGGCTGAGACCAACGGCCGCCTGCATATCGGAAACCTTCAGGTTATAGCCGAGGTGACTGTAGGTGTATTTGTGGTCGTAGCCTTGTGGCAGTTCGCCGAGTTGCCAATCGAAGCGCTTGCCGCAGGTGTTATCCTGACCCGGCTTGCAGTAACAGTCGCGGCCCCAGTCACGGAAGGATTCGCAGATGCGCGCCAGCATCATGTTATCCATCAGAATTGCGCCGCCTTCACCCATGGTAATATGGTGCGCCGGATAGAAGCTGAGAGTCGCCAGGTCGCCAAAGGTGCCGACGCCCTTGTCGCCGACCGTTGCGCCGAAGGCATCGCAGCAGTCTTCAACCAGATAGAGCTTTTTCGCCTTGCAGATTTCCGCCACACGCTGCACGTCAAACGGATTGCCCAGGCTGTGGGCGATCATGACGGCGCGGGTCTTGTCGGTAATGGCGGCTTCGAGCGCATCGACATCGACATTGTGGGTTTCCAGATCGACATCGACGAATACCGGTACGCAATTGTTCTGGATGATTGGCGCCACGGTGGTGGGAAAACCAGCAGCCACGGTAATGACCTCAGAACCCGGCTGAATGCGGCGATCCCTCAACTTCCATGAGGTCAGGGTAGAAAAGGCCAACAAGTTGGCGGCGGAACCGGAGACGGTCAGTTTGGACAGTTTACGACCGAAAATAGTGGCCAGTTCGCTTTCAAACGAATCGGCAAAACGGCCGGCGGTCAGCCACATATCGAGCGCCGCATCGACCATATTGGCGCAGTCGTCACCGTCCAGCACCTTTCCCGACGGAGGGATATAGGTTTCACCCGGTATGAATTTAGGCTTTTCCCGGCTATCAATCAGCTCTTTCGCCATACGGATGATTTCGTCTCTGCTGACTGTCAAACAAGGTCTCCAAGATATATTGACTGTTTCAGGCTACCGATCAGCGCCTGTTTCCGTGGTGTAACAGGATCGTTTCAAATCGCAAAGTCTGCTGCCCCCGGATTCGATATTATTTGACGCACGCGCGCAATCGCAACCTGGCAAATGGATGCAGCCCTTATCTTTTTAGCGAAATCATAGCTCCGCAGCCTATTCCAGCGCTCGACTCACTTTCAGCAAAAAGCTATGTCTTCACTCACAAGGAGACTGATTGTGCCGATCATTGACAAAGGACAGAGAAACAGCGTTAGCGGCGTGGTTCCGGATGACCTGACTATCAGTTTTTTTGCAAATGACTGCCACATTTCTCTGCCTGAAACCAGTAAGGTGACTGGCACATTTGAATTCAGACGAAATGAACAGCTTGCGAAAATTGGCGAGGGTACGCGAGGCAAGTTTATTGTCCATTTAAAAGGTGACAAGGTAAGCTTCATCGTCGGTACAAATGTCACGGTAAATAATGTTTTGTGGGCAAACCTCGCCGAGGGCGGATGCGACATTGAAATTGGCAATGACTGCCTCATAGCCAATGTCCAGTTTCGCCCTTCGGACTCTCACAAGATTTTTGATATGGACACAGGCGAAAGACTTAACGCGCCCACACCTATTTCAGTTGGTAACAAGGTCTGGATCGCACAGGAAGTGCTCGTCTTGAAAGGCACCCGGATCGGCGACGGATGCGTGGTCGGGGCGCGCTCGACATTGAATGGCATTTATCCCGAAAACAGCATTCTCGCCGGCACCCCCGCCAAGGTGGTGCGGCAGAACGTCAGATGGGAAGAATAGCACCTGAAATAACGGTGTTTATGGCTTCACTTGATTATGGATCGCGGCGCCAGTACCCTTTTACCGGCCGGTACATCAAAATTTACAAAGGCATTCGGCGCGATCACCACATCGTCTCCAATTACCGCCCCACCGGTGATCACCGCGCCAGTATATATGGTAACGCGGTTACCTATTATCGGCTTCTTGCCTCTATATGAACCTACGGTCACATTCTGATTAATATGGCAATCCAGACCTACCCGTTCCGCATGGAGATAGGTTGAGCTGCCATGCTGGATACGCAGGCCGCCACCGATGTCATCGCAGACCAGCCACAGATCATTTGCCAGATGCTTAAAAGCCAGGGTATCCGTATTGGCCCCCGCCTTCGTAAAACGATAATAAGCCAATGAACGGAATTCCGAAAATTCCGCGAAAACGGACATGAATGCCTGCGCCAGCGGCGCTTCCTCATTACCCCGACGCCAGCGCCACCAGCTCAATGTATCTGCACGCAGGCGCTCGTCAGCTTCAAGCTGTTCATTTACGGTGTCGATAAATTTGAGCGCCATTTTTTTCCTCAATCAGTGAAGGCTATTACCCGGCCAATCTCACCTATTACAGCCACAGGCAGGACCATATAATCAGCCTTATCCAAACGGCTCAAATTAAGGACACGGCGCTTAGTTGAGCCAGTTGCAACCAAGGTCAGCAATTCGCATTTCGCGAAGGCCGCACGCCCCAGCGTCAGGCGCGGGTGCTTGTGTGGTGCGGTTTCCGGCACGGCTGCGGCAAACAGTTGGGGCTCGCCAATCTCCGGACGTTTCGGAAACAGAGAAGCAAAGTGGGCGTCTTCGCCAATACCGATCAAGCCCGCGGCCACAGGCCAGACGTTTTTCAGCGCGTCCTGCCAATGAGGCAGCGCGACCTCAGGGGTAGTGTCGGCACCGAAACCAAGATAATGCAGCGGCCGGCCGGCAGCCGCAAAAACCTCACGAACCATCCCTTCAGTCGAATCCGGATGGCCGACCGGCACAAGGCGCTCGTCACTGGCAAAGACATCCACGCGGTCCCAGTCCGTTACCTCCGCCAGAACTAGAGGCAGCACGCGTCGGGGCGTATTGCCGCCCGACACCATAAAACTGACACGCCCCTTCGTGATCGCCAGCGCGGTTAAAAGTGCCTGAGATAACTGCGCCGCGCAAGCAGCCTCAGCGCTCAGAACGCTGGCAAAGGTCAGGATTTCCAGCACAGGCTAGAGGCTCTGGCCCTGAATGATGATAGGATACAGCGCCTTTGCGATATCGAGATCTTCCTGCGTCTTGATAACATGGCCCGCCATACGACTGACGCTGCTGTAGCCGACGCGACCGGCATAGGTGGCACAACCGCCAGCCTGTGCGGTCTCCAAAAAAGTGGACCGGCGCCAGGCGGTGACGGCCCAGACGATACGACGCACTGGCAGCAAATCCTGACTGTTTGTCTTTTCGGCGAAGGTAAAATTGACTGGCTGACCGTCATAAACGCATTCGAGATTTTCATCGACTACGCTCATCAGAGCGTCATACTGATCAGTCTTCATCTCGGAGGCAAAGCTTTTGACATCATCAACTGAAAGCAGCGGTGCGATCGAATGGACCTGGAACAGGTAATCACACTCATGTTTTTCCAGAAACTCACGAACAAACTGCTCGGAGGTGGCATTGTTATTGCCCAGTTCTTCCGGACGCTGGTGGAATTTCACGCCTTCAGCTTCGGCAATAGGCCCGAAATCGGAGTGCTCGGAATTGACCCATACCTCATCAAACATATCCGTCGCCAGGCACTTGCGAATGGCATGGACAATCATAGGCACACCATCGATCAGGGCCAGGTTTTTCTTGGCTAGGCGCTGGCTGCCCATACGGGCCGGAATCATGGCAATGCTTTTCATAAAAGCTTCCCTCTAGGACTGATAATACTCGCTCTGATAGGATAGCTGTGTCGGTCGCGCCATACCTTTTCTAAGAATTCAAACGATTTTACCCTCACCACGTAATATGGCTTGTGACGTCTGCCTTGAGCGCGCCGGTGAGGGTGATGATATTGCCGCCCCCTAAATCGATCACCGTATCGGCGCCCACCTGAGTAATCACAGCGGTTGCCTGGTTGTAGGCATGCAGGTTCAGGCTGTCATTCTGGCTGGCTGAGAAATCAGTAATCCTATCCTTGCCGCTACCAGCGGCAAAGAAAAAGACATCC